>Ga0302159_10000345_pt1 | contig 10629 bp, 3 predicted proteins | sample I_Fen_E1_2_FD_193504 | JGI IMG/M metagenome (GOLD analysis project Ga0302159, IMG submission 193504) | Peat permafrost microbial communities from Stordalen Mire near Abisko, Sweden - I_Fen_E1_2 | ecosystem: Environmental > Terrestrial > Soil > Wetlands > Permafrost | place: Sweden: Abisko... | reverse complement strand
AGACTTCTGTCGCTGTCTTCTGCCTGAATTTGCTCCACCAGTTTAGCAGCTATCGCCGGGCGATACGAATTCATCTCCAATAATCTGTCGCGTCCATCAGCCAGACGTTTCTGTAGTTCTTTTCTGAAGATGGATGTTTCAGATATCAAGGCCTCCAACTCCGCACTTGCATCCGTCAATGATGCTGACCTAGAAACGGAGAGCAGTCGTTCACTAAACAATTTGGAAATCTCATTTCCGCCTTCCATATTTTCTTCAAAAGCATTCAATCCTTCGTGAAACCATCTCACCAGTACCTGTTGCGGAGTATTTTCAAGGTAAGGGATATAAATATGAATATCCTCGGTTTGTCCGATTCTGTCCAACCGACCGATGCGCTGCTCCAGCAATTCGGGATGAAGCGGCAAGTCAAACAGCACAAGATGATGAGCAAACTGAAAATTTCGTCCCTCGCTGCCAATCTCGGAACAAAGGAGGATTTGCGCGCCATCCGATTCCGAGAACCAGGCTGCATTTCTATCCCGTTGTACAATGGTGAGGTCTTCGTGAAAAACGCCTACTTTCAGACCGATTCGTTTAGCCAGCACTTCTTCCAAAGCCAGCACTTTTTCTTTACTTTTGCAGATAAGCAATACTTTTTCGGAGTAGAGTTCCTTCAGCATCGACAAAAGCCACTGCACGCGGGGATCTTCCGCAAACCAGTATTGATGCTCATCAGGCATATCCATTGGCTGCACATCACGGGCAAACTCGTTTGTGAAACGTTCCAACCACAAAGACGAATCTTCTGTTTGAGATAAAGGAATCAGATGGGCTTTACGGGTTGGGAATCCGCTCATGGCCGATCGTGTATTGCGGAACAACACACGCCCCGGACCGTGCTGATCCAATAAATCTTCAATCAGTTTATCCCTCGCTGCGTCTCCTCCTTCAGTGAGAGCTTGTATTCTTTCTTTTGGGAAAACAGAAGCTAATAACTTTGTATCCTTAACCGGTAACTTTTTCCCCAGGTGTAGTTTTTCTACAATATCGGCAATATTTTGAGGATCGGAAGACTCATGTATAAAATCATCGTAGTTCGCATATCGGTTGGGATCTAGTAAGCGGAGTCGGGCAAAATGACTTTCCTCCCCCAATTGTTCAGGGGTAGCAGTCAGAAGCAGTAATCCTTTGGCCACTTTGCTCAGTTGTTCCACCACGGCATATTCCGGACTTACTTTGTCGACAGACCATTCCAGATGATGTGCTTCATCCACCACCAACATATCCCAACTGGCAGCGATGGCTTGTCTGGCACGTTTGTCGGAACCTGCTAAAAATTCGGTACTACATAGAATCAGTTGATCGTCCAGAAAAGGGTTACCATCCGGTGCACTGCCGTCCAGCGAGGCACAGCGCTCTTCATCAAAAATATGGAACCACAGGTTAAACCGACGCAGCACTTCTACAAACCATTGATGTACCAGTGACTCGGGAACAAGAATAATGACCCGCGAAATTCGTCCACTCAGCAACAGGCGATGCAGAATGAGGCAAGCTTCAATGGTTTTTCCAAGACCCACCTGATCGGACAACAATACGCGCGGAGCATAACGCGAACTTACCTCGTGAGCTATGTAAAGTTGGTGAGGAATAAGATCTATTCGTCCACCCACAAATCCTTTTACGGCGGACAACCGCCTTCTGTAATCGTGTTGCAGGGTTTCGCGGCGCAAGGCAAAAGTTTGTGGAGAATCTACATCACCCGCAAAAAGCCGATCGTCCACACCATGCGTTACCAACATATTTCCAAGCTCCGCTTCCGACAACTTCCGGTCTTTGCCGTAATACATGTATAGCTCACCCTCCAGTTCAACTTGCTGAACGAGTAAGGGTTGATTATTCTTATCTAGTAGGGTATCGCCCGGTTTAAAAATAACCCGACGCAAGGGAGCACTTTCCACAGCGTATTGTCGCTTTTCGTTGGACTGGGGGAAATAGACCTGCACCTTTCGGTTACCGGCTTCGGTCAGAATGCCAATACCTAATTCGGGCTCGCCTTTACTCGTATATCGTTGATCGGGAAAAAAATCTTCCATAGAGGGGTTTATGTCTATCAATTTTGTTTTTAGCCTGTTTGGGAACAAGACTGCATATTATCCGTCAAAGTTAGTGATTATTCGGGAAGGGAGAATGTTTCAACAACAATTTACCTACAACTGCTTCATCCAAGTTTAGATAATTAGAAATGACGAAGTTTTTTTCTTCCCACAAACATACTTAAAAACAATTAACGCACTGCTGTCTAGTAAAATATTTTTCTATAGTTAGTCGTACCCATGCACCGACTAAGTTTGCACGATTATAATAGGATTGTTTTTTAGTCGCTGAACTAACGGTGTAGAGAATAAATTCCTTTTCAACCATCGAACACAAGTGAAATATTACACTAAACTGGACTATTTATCTTGATACTAAAATATACTAACATATCTTAATAGAAGTGGCAGATAACAACCAATACGGTGCACATATCTCCTGTTTATTAGATACTTACGCAAATACAACTGTTTACAATAAATAGCATAAAATATATTTTATGTATCAAATGTACACGATGATGCAACAATTTTGACAGTTATTGTTGGTTATTGACTCTATTTTTGCAACGTGGTTTTCCCCTCACAGCTATCCAATAATTGCAACTCAGATTAGTTGAGAAGGAAAAAACAGCAACACTAAAGAATACATATAGAGTGATATTTATCAATTCACCATTAAATTAAATTGTTATGAGGAATTATTACTTAATTTTGTTATATCTATATTGATATAACCGAGTTCCTAATTATTGTGTGTCTTATACACATTATTTTTTTAATCAAGTTATATAGTTAATTTTTAAATCAAAAAATCATGAATGAAAAAAGCAAATTTCAATGCGACACGCTGAGAAAATTGAAAATGTTGGTTCTATTTTGCACTGTAAGTTTTGCAGTAATGGCTCAAACGAAATCAATTTCAGGAGTTGTAAAGTCATCAGAAGATGGCGAGAGTTTAATTGGTGTAACCGTAAAGGTGAAAGGAACTTCAACCGGAATCATTACGAATATAGATGGGAAATATACCATAGCTGTGCCAAACTCAGATGCAGTATTGGTGTTCACAATGATCGGAATGAAAAGTCAGGAACAGAAAGTTGGTGCTAACACTACTTTGAATATCACTCTATTGCCAGACTCTAAGGTGATGCAAGAAGTTGTAGTAACAGGTTATTCAACTCAAAAGAAAGCCGATTTAACCGGTGCAGTAACAGTTGTTGATGTGAATGACCTCAAAAAGGTAAACAATGCCAACGCTATGCAATCTCTACAAGGTAAAGTAGCTGGTATGGTAATAACCTCCGATGGATCTCCTAGTGGCTCCGGCACTACTGTACGTTTAAGAGGTATTGGTACACTTGGAAATAACGATCCATTGTATATTATCGATGGAGTACCTACTAAAGAAGGGATGAATCAGTTGAACCCTAATGATATTGAGTCTATCCAGGTATTAAAGGATGCATCGTCTTCTACAATTTATGGTTCCAGAGCTGCAAATGGTGTAATCATTATTACGACTAAAAAAGGTAAAGATGGAGCATTACAGATTTCTGCTAATGCACGTACAAGTTATTCATTTTATAGTTCTAAACTTAAAGTCCTAAATGCACAACAATATGGACAAGCATTTTGGCAAGGTAAAGTGAATGATGGCTTAGACCCTAACGCTAACTCCATTTCATATCAATTTGACTGGGCAAAAGATGCTAACGGAGTTCCTGTATTGAATAAAGTTATTCTACCCGATTATTTGAATGCTGACAAAACCTTAAAAACTGCTGATACAGATTGGTTCAAAGCCGTATCGCAAGTTGGTGTTTCAAGAAACTATGATGTGACTCTGTCAAATGGTTCTGAAAAAGGACATTCATTAGTATCTGTAGACTATACTAAAAACGATGGTATTATCAAGACAACAAATTTTGAACGTGTAACTGCTCGTATCAATACAGATTACAAATTATTGCATGGAAAATTGGTTGTTGGTGAGAATTTATCTCTAAGCAGATCATCGGAAGTGGCAAATAATGTACTGGACCCTGCATTACAAGCTCTACCAATTATCCCTATTCACACTGTAGATGGAATTGGTTGGGGTGGTCCTGTAGGCGGTATGAACGACCGTCAGAACCCGGTTAGACTTCTTGAAGACAATAAACAAAACAATGTTATTAATTTACGGATATTTGGAAATCTTTTTGCTGATGCAGAATTGATGAAACACTTACATTTTAAAACAAATTTAGGTTTAGATTATACTGGCACTAATTATAGAAACTTACAATATACTTATCAATCGGGTTATTTAAGTAATGCTACAAATACTGTCACCAATTCTCAACGTATATCTACAAACTGGGTGTGGAGTAATACCTTAAACTATCAATTTGCCAAAGGAAAACATGCATTTGATGCTTTAGTTGGAACTGAGTTGGTATATCATGGTGATGAATGGTTTTATGCAACAGGGCAGAACTTTGAATTACAAACACCAGATTATATGTACTTGAATGCCGGTACCGGCCAAAAAGGAAATGGTGGTTTAGGAGCAGTAAATACCCTCTCTTCTTATTTCGGAAAAGTAAACTACGTATTTGATGAAAAATATCTGGCATCTGCTACATTGCGTTATGATGGTTCTTCTCAATTTGGTAAAAATAATCAATACGCTACATTCCCTGCATTTTCGTTGGGTTGGAGAATTAGTCAGGAGGGTTTTATTAAAGATAAGGTGCCTGCCATATCAAACCTTAAGTTAAGACTTGGTTGGGGTCAAACAGGTAATCAGGAAATAGCCAATAACGCCACTCAAACACTTTACACCACAAACTATAACAGCACTACTGATGTAACATGGAATACACCTAACAGCACTGCATACTCACTTTCGGGTGTAAAATCAGGTACTTTACCTTCGGGTTACCTAAAAATTCAATCTGGGAATGATAATTTAAAGTGGGAAACAACCACTCAAACAAATATCGGACTTGACTTTGGCTTTTTTGACGAGAAATTGTACGGATCATTAGACTACTTTATTAAGGATACCAAAGATATTCTTGTTCAACCTGCTTATATAGCTGTGGTTGGAGATGGTGGTAGTCAATGGTTGAATGGAGCTAGTATGAATAACGTTGGTTTTGAAATGCTACTTGGCTATAGAGGCAGAATTGGTTCCGATTTCAAATTTGATATTACAGGTAATATTGGTACATATAAAAACAAAATTACTCAACTTCCCGATGCAGTTGTAAACACTTATGGTGGAAATGGATTAGGAGATAATATCCTGGGTCATGCAATCGGTACCAGATATGGTTACATTGCTGATGGTTTATTCACAACTCAAGAAGAAGTGGCTAATTCAGCAGTACAAAATGGAAAAGGATTAGGTCGACTTAGATTTAAAGATATAAATGGCGATGGAGTTATTGATACTAAAGACCAAACCTGGGTTCAAATTCCGCATCCAGATTTCACATACGGTTTAAATTTTAGTTTCGATTACAAAGGATTTGACTTAAATGTTTTCTTCCAGGGTGTTGGTAGAATTGACGTTGAAAATGTTGTAAAATATAGCACTGATTTCTGGTCGGTTCGCGAAAACAATTCAAACAAAGGAACTCGCTTGTTAGGGGCTTGGTCGCCAACCAATACGTCTTCGACTATTCCTGCAATAACAAGTGCCGATGCCAATGCTGAAGGTAGATTCTCAACCTATTTTATTGAAAATGGTGCCTATCTCAAGTTGAGAAACTTGCAATTAGGTTATACTATTCCGAAGAATATTACTGAGAAATTCAAAGTTAGTAATATACATATGTATGTTAGCGGACAGAACCTTTTGACTATCAAAAGTAAATCGTTTACCGGAATTGATCCTGAAAGTCCATCTTACGGATATCCAATCCCAACAACACTTACTGCTGGGTTGAACGTTTCATTCTAATATTATTCATAGATAATAAAAAAAAACACAATGAAAAAAATAATATTTTTATTCGCTATAGCTACGCTGTTTTCATGTAGCGATTTTTTGGATGTAACTCCAAAAGGTGTACTGAGTGACGCTCAGGTATCTAGCCCAGAGAAAGTCGATAATACTGTAAATGCTGCTTATGCAAGCCTTGGTAATGATCATTATATTACGCCATTTAGTCTTTGGCCTTATGGTAATGTTCGTTCGGGAGATGCTTATAAAGGTGGACGTGACGAAGGTGATATTCAGGCATTCTATTTTATGGAGACATTCAAGAATGTAAAATCTGACTTTGGGGAAATGGATGCATTATGGTTTCAGTATTATGTAGGTATTTCGCGTGCAAATTCGGCTTTAAAAACATTGAATACACTTACAGAAGCTGACTTCCCTAAATTAAAAATCAGACAAGCAGAATGTCGTTTCATTCGTGCACATTATTACTTTCAATTGAAAGAACTTTGGAAATATGTTCCTTTTATTGACGAAACAATTGCGATTGCCGATTATCCAAGCATCTCGAATAGAGCATTGACAAATGATCAAATGTGGGACAAAATTGCGGATGATTTCAAATTTGGAGTAGACAATTTACCTGCCATTCAAACTGAAATTGGAAGAGCAAATAAAGCTGCTGCAACCGCTTATTTGGCTAAAACAAGATTATTTCAGGCCTATGAGCAAGATGATAGAAACAATGTAACTAGCATTAATGCAACTAAGCTTCAACAAGTAGTCGATCTTATTAATACTATTCCTGCCACTTATGGATTAGTCGATGATTATGCTGATTTATTTACCCCCGGAGCAACTGAAAATGGTAAAGAATCGCTATTCGCTGTACAATTTTCGAATAAGGGAGACGGTACAACTTATGGTCGTTTAAACTTTGGAGATGTTTTGGGTACACCAATGGGAATCGGCTGTTGTGATTTCCACAAACCAAGTAAAAACTTAGCCAATGCATTTAAGACTGATCCTACTACCGGATTACCAATGTTTGACACATATGATGCTGTACCTCTTGATTTAAGTACTGACAAAGTGGATCCACGTTTGAATCATACAATTGCTATCCCTGGTCATCCATGGAAATATGATCCAACTACGATTTATCAAGAAAGCTGGAATCGTACTCCTGATGTTTACGGTGTTTATGCTTCGTTAAAAGAAAATGTTTGTAAAACATGTTATACACAAGTTGGTCCATTCTATGGTAATACCAAAAACAGAATGATTCTTCGCTTTGCAGATGTATTGCTTATGAAAGCAGAAGCGTTAATTGAGTTAGGCGGTGGAGCAAATCTTGAAACAGCACGTCAAATAATCAATCAAATACGTACCAGAGCTGCAAATAGTACAGCTCATTTAAAAATGGCTGATAATTCATTCGAATCGAAATTTAATGTAGGTACATATGGTCTTGCAGGTTGGGATCAAAGTTATGCCCGTAAGGCTTTGCGTTGGGAACGCAGACTTGAGTTGGCCATGGAAGGTAATCGTTTCTTCGACTTAGTTAGATGGGGTATAGCTGATACCTATATGAATGGATACTTTGCATCAGAAAAAACTAAAATTGCATATTTGAAAAATGGATTATTTACAAAAAATCGTGATGAGTATTTGCCAATCCCAGATAATCAAATGAGATTTAGCAAGGGCGTCTACATTCAAAATGCCGGATATTAATTCCATTAATCATTAAAAAATAAAAATATGAAAAAGCATATTAAATTATATTTATTGCTACTTGTGCTGCCATTTATTGCAGCAAGTTGTTATGATCGGAATAATTTCGATATTTCAGCACCTAATTTGCCGGCTGTAAACAATTTGCAATATACACTTATCGGTGATAGTGTAAAGTTAACATGGGCATTACCTCAGGGGCATGATAGCCTGAGTGCTTCTATCGCTTCTAGTGATGCAACAGTTTCGGTTTCTGGAAATCCAACTTTTTATACTTTTGGATTGGTTGAAGTGCTTAAAGAATACAGCTTTACAGTGAAAATTAAAGACACAAAAGGAAATTTGTCTTTAGGTCAAACTGTGCGATTTACTCGTCCGGGTGCTAAAATAACTAAATTTGCAGTTGACACGATAAATGGTAAGGTTGACAACCTGAAGAGAGAAATCACGCTTTATCTTCCTGTTGGAACAAATGTCAAAACATTGAAACCGACTGTTGAATTTACCAGTGGGGCAACTATAAGTCCTGCTTCAGGAACAACAGTTGATTTTACCAACCCAGTTAAGTATACTGTTGTTAAAGATAATTTGACATTTACATATACCGTAACTGCAGTTGTGGCTGCAGCACCGCTTGCTTATGTAGTTGTGTATAATGGTGAAGATGTTGCTCCTGTTTGGGGTAATCTTGCTGCAGACGTGATTAATAATGCTGTAAATCCATTAACGACTGGAATTAATAAAACTCCTAAATGCTGTTCAATTAATCGTGACAATGTATCTGGAGATCATGGTGGTCAACCTTGGTCAGGTGGTGCATTGTGGAATGCGAATAAAGTAAATATAGCTCCTGCTATTTACAATAAATTAACAATAATGGTGTTGAAACAAACTGCAGGCGATGTCCAACTTGAAATCCAGAGGGATGGCGAGAATGACAAAGACTGGCTGCGTGCCAATTATTCCGGGGCTCATCTCGGTGAATGGCAGGAGTTAACTTTTATGATTCCGGCAGGCCGTACAGCTGTTATCAACAATATTTTGATTGAACCAGCTATTGACGGTGTTGATCAAGCTCAAACTATTTATTGGGATGAACTAAGGGCATATAAGAAATAATTAATCATTAAAGGAAGTGCGTTATGTATTTTATTGCATGACGTGCTTTCCTTTAAAAGTTTCAAAACTTTATCTTCAATTTAATTTGTAGATTGTTTAAAGCTAATATTGATAAAATGTACAAAAATACAATTGATTATTTAAAAACGAAATAAGTTAGTTTAAGGTTGTTTTTGTGGCTAGGTTAGTTTTTTAATCTTCCGGGGATTTTGTCCCCGGAAGATTTTTTTTTGAAATCATGTCTACATTAATAGTGGGAAATAAATAATGTGGTATTATAAATTCTATTAAGTATAGCAATAAGTTTCATTTCTTTTTATTTGGGTTGAAATCGATAAACAATTCCTATTTTACCTTTCAGCAGAATGAAGAGCCAATAATGTATCAAATAAACATGACAATGTATCAAAATTGATACTGAAAACCAATCTAAGTATATATTTTTGTATCGGTGCATTTAATGCTATACAACTATTTCTTTTATAAAACGTTACAAAATCTAATAATACACGTGAATAAGTCAACTTTACTTTTTCTTATCGTTTTGATTTTATGTGGATTTAGTTCGTGTAAAAAAGATGAACCTGTTGTAAGTTTAATTTCAACAGATAATACTTTAGTTGTTTTAGATGAAACAGATTATAGGCCTAATTATCATTTCACACCTGCCTTACATTGGATGAATGATCCTAACGGATTGGTTTATTATAAAGGAGAGTATCATTTGTTTTATCAGTATAATCCGAATGGAAATACATGGGGCCCGATGAATTGGGGTCATGCGGTAAGTACTGATTTGTTTAATTGGCAGGATTTACCCATTGCCTTGTCGCCGGATAACTTAGGAACAATTTTCTCTGGAAGTGCAGTTGTTGATGCTTCAAATACGAGTGGATTTAAGGCAGGAGGTGAAGATCCAATAGTGGCTATATATACAAGTGCCGGAGCACAACAATCTCAATGTATTGCATATAGTATTGATAAAGGGCGTACATGGACAAAATATGCAAATAATCCTGTACTTCCCAATCCTGGAGTCCCTGATTTCAGGGATCCAAAAGTATCTTGGTTGCCAGATCAAAATAAATGGCTTATGACTTTGGCCACCGGAAATAAAATAAGTTTTTATTCTTCACTCGATTTAAAAAGTTGGACTTTTGAAAGTAATTTCGGAGTGGGAATTGGCGCCCATGGAGGAGTGTGGGAATGTCCCGATCTATTTCAATTACCTGTAGAAGGAACTAGTTTGAAAAAATGGGTGCTTCTGGTAAGCATAAATCCCGGAGGTCCAAACGGAGGCTCAGCAACTCAGTACTTTGTTGGAGACTTTGATGGAAATAAATTTACATCAGATTCCAATACGTCTTCCTGGATAGATTCAGGAACAGATAATTATGCTGGTGTGACCTTCAATAATATTCCTTCAAATGATGGGCGACGAATTATGATGGGCTGGATGAGTAACTGGAACTACGCAGGTCAGGTTCCAACAACTTCCTGGCGTAGCACTAATACAGTTCCCCGGGTAATGACTTTAGTGCAAAAAGGCTCAAGTTTTGTTTTAAGATTTAATCCGGTAACTGAATTAAATAATTATATAAACAAAACTGTAACTACTCTTACTCAAAAGGCAAATGTTCTGGAACTAACAAATAATGAGATTGTGAAAACCGGAAGTTACCAATTAAGCTTCAAAGCTGATTTTACTCAATTAGATACATTAAAACTAACTACAGGTAGTGCCGGTGCAAAAATGAG
>Ga0302159_10000330_pt1 | contig 10730 bp, 7 predicted proteins | sample I_Fen_E1_2_FD_193504 | JGI IMG/M metagenome (GOLD analysis project Ga0302159, IMG submission 193504) | Peat permafrost microbial communities from Stordalen Mire near Abisko, Sweden - I_Fen_E1_2 | ecosystem: Environmental > Terrestrial > Soil > Wetlands > Permafrost | place: Sweden: Abisko... | reverse complement strand
CTATCTAAAATCGGTTTGGCCTCATCTGACAAATCTGATTTATCAAATTGATAGTAAATATTTCCTAATTTCCAAACATAATTAATCTTTAATTTACTAAGAGCAAAATACTGAGTCGTTTTTGAAACGGTTGATTTAGTAGATTCGGAAATAAGCTTTGAAGTCACTGGAAGACAAAAACTTGCAAAGCCCTTACGTATAGCCCTAACGATAACACCTTTGTTTACATCCGGTACCTCGAAATGATATTTACCATCGCTGCCTGTTTTAGATATATAGACTTTTCCATCTTGCTTATTAAGCAAAAACAACGTTACATTTTCTATTGGCTTCATTGTTTCAAGGTCAACCACTTTATCATCTACAGAATACATTTTGACCGGCTCTTTATAATAGAAACTATACAAATCGTTATTATTATTCAGCCGATCAGATGAGAAATATCCATTTATACCAGTACTATCCTGCGTCCAGCTAAAATCATCTGCTGCGCTATTTATTGGATAACTTAAATGAGCCGGATCCAATTTTCCATCTAAGGCATCTTGCAGTTTTATCTTATATATATCAAGTCCTCCTAAACCAGGTAAAGCATCGCTACTGTAATATAAATAGCCATCGGGAGTTAGTGTTGGAAAAACATCATTGCCAGCAGTATTTACATTGTCTGAAAATATCTTAGGTTCACCCCAAGTTTGGTTAATATTTTCTCGCTGAGCATAGTATAAATCATACCCGCCTTTACCTTGAGGCTCATTACTACTAAATACAAGAAAAGTCCCATCACGATTGATAGCTGGGTGCATAACTGAGAAAACATCGTGTTCGCCAAAGGGTAGCTTTTCTATTTTGAGATGACCTCTTTTAGAACAAATACCTTCCATCAAACGTAATCGATTTACTCCATTCTTGTCCGATTTCGAATAATTAGCTGAAAAATAAAAACGATTATTCTTATCTACTGAAACTGCACCTACATTATATCGGATTATATCAAATCCGTTCACTAGGGTAGCGCTTGTACAAGTATCACCTTTTGTATAAAGTTTATTTAAAAATACATTTACATCTTTATTGTTATCTAACGTTGAAGTATGTTGATCTACTTCAATTTCATTCTGCAATCCTGGCTGATAGGAATCCAAAAGCTTTATCGGATTAACCTGCACTTTGCTTAATGGTATTTTCCAGAATCTGGCATAATTCTTCTCTATCCCTTCAAAAACATTTGATCTATTTCGATCGGGTCTGTCACTACTAAAATACAACTCACTATCAGCAATACATGGTGTAAATTCATTATAGGCAGTGTTTACATTTAAAAGTCCTAAATGCCAATTTAAAGAATCCTTTCGCATTGACATCATTCTATTTTTGTCAATGTAGCCACTTGCTTTTGATTCATAGCCAGCAAGTCCGCTAAGCCATTTAGAAGCTTGTTTGTAGTCACGTGATCGAGCAAACAAATCGGCAATACGTAGCCTAATTTGTGCAGATACACCTTCATTACCCGAAGAGTATAGAATATTATAAACTCTTGATGCAGCATTATAATTCCGTATTTTCCAATAGCAATCAGCTAGTTTTATAAGCACTTCTTTCGGCATCTCAGCAATAGCATAAAAATATTTTTCGTATAAATTAGCCGCAATTGAATACTTAAAATCCCTATATGCTGAATCCGCACTTTTCAATATTGCCTTTTGTTCCTTCTGAGTTAACCGTTTTGGGTTAACTCCTCTCGTATTATTTGATTGAATTGGAGATAACCAAACAATATTCACGAAAAAGATTATCAATATTTTTATCGTTAATTTATTCATTTCTTTTATTGTAATAATTGTTCAAAACTAATTGTCAATAATATCTAGGAGATATTACATTCTGATTTTTAGGACCGTTTATTTCGAGTTTTATCATTAACTCATGCGACCCAGAACTAAAAGATTTCAAATTTGATATCATGTAATCATAAGCATATCCAAGTGTAATCTTAGGTGTTACCCGCAAATTGAACATACTGACCATGGCATCACCCATCCGATAACTTACACCTAGTCCAATAGTGTTATTAATCCAACCATTAACATTAAAATCAAACTGAACATCTTGCCCCTTAACTACTTTTACAAGAATTGATGGTTTTATTTTTAAAGCTTGAGAGGCAGTAAAAACGTACCCTCCAGTTAAGAAATAATGACAATTTGCACCAGTAGTTACTTGGTATTCATTATAATGTATTTTTGTTTGTAACAATGCTGGAACCGACAAACCGATGTACCATTTACCAGAGGAAAAAAGTGTTCCAATACCTGCAGTTGGCAAATATGCACTAATATCTTCTTGAAATAAAGGATCACCACCATGTTCTACATTCACTTGAGAATATCTAGCTGTGTAATTATACACACCAGCACTTACACCCAAGGATAAATATGAATTATTGAATTTAATTTTATACGAATAAAATGCTTGAACACCTAAATTACCTTCAATGCCTACTTGATCATTATAAATTTGTATACCAATTCCCATGGGCGCTTTATCTTTATGCAACCCATCTCCCACATCTTCGTTACCCCTGTCCCAAGACAAGGAATAAGTTGTAGGTGCACCTTGAATATTCACCCATTGCTTTCTATATACAGAGGTTATATTATCACCCACTCTATTACCTGCATATGCCGGGTTAATATTTATCATATTATACATGTACTGGGAATAAAGCAACTCGCTTTGTGCTTTAACGGTTACACCCGTAAAGAACAAACAACAGAACATAAACTTGATTTTAAAATTATCAGGCTTAAAATATTGAGAAGAAATGAGGCTAAGTTTCATATCACATTTTTTTTCGATTAATTTTCTACAAAAAACACTAAATTTAATTTTGTTATACACGAAGCCAAATTTAGCATTTGGCAACACATAATTATAGGAATATATGTCATACTTATAAAGTAGACCTGACAGTTTTGAAACAACAAGTTTCAGAACTGTTTTAATTAACACACTTACATTGACAAAGGCTTGAAAATAAAAATATTCAAAAACTGCATAGCCAATTTAAATCATAAAACAACATCCAATCTCAGAAATCAGTAAATTCGATTTCTGAGACTAGAGTGTTATTTTACAAACTTCTAGCGATGTATTGTAATAAATTTGGTACCCGAAGTAACTACTTCTCCAGTTGATTGTTTAGTCGCTTTATAAGAACAGAAGTACGTTCCATCTGGTAAATCCTGACCAGCATACTTACCTGTACCCTTACCATCCCAGTCATTTTTATAATCCGAGCTATGATAAATAATATAACCTGTACGATTATAGATATCAATTGATAATTTGGTTGAGGCATCATGCGCAATCACATAATAGTCATTAATTCCATCTCCATTAGGAGAGAATCCTTCGGTAACCAGAATTTTACTTATTGGAATATCAGTTTGAGTTGGATTAGCAATACTAGTTGTAACATCAGCATCAGTTTTCATCGCTATTTTCCCGACTATTGACTTAGCAGTAAACAATGCTTGGTTAAAGACAGATACTGTATCTTGTTGACCATGTGTATCTACATTTAATTCAATTTCAATACTATCAGTTGTATTCACCAACACACTTCCTCCAGGAAGTAAAGTTTGCACATTGTTACTACCATTATACAAACCGTTTGCAGTTAAACCTCCACTCGCCTTTATTGTCGTTACTGTGTAAGTGCAATTTTTCGTTTTCAAAACATCGTCCAAATTATCTTCTACTTGTATTGAGTCGAGTTGATATGGAGTATCATTTTGAATAGAAATTGTATAAATCCAGCTAAAGCTACCATCACTATTCATAAACGGCTTAGTTGCCGCCTTATGTATTTCTGGCATTGGCTGTACTTTAATATTCAATTTAGCAGTATCTGTATTATTATCCACATCACTGATAACATACGAAATTGGAGGAAGTGCTCCAGCATAATTTAACACCGGCACAAAGGTAAAGACACCTTTGTCAGTTGCTGACACAGTACCTATATTAAGTATTGTGGCAGTACTCCCTGGCTGATAAGTAGCTCCACCGACACTAAAATCAATGAATTTAACAACACCACCATTATTACACGTATCATTAGCTAATACATTTACATTTATTTCATTGTCTTCATATGCATTTACATTATCATCCTTTGCCACTGGAAGTGATGAAACAAGCATACCCAATGTGAATATACCATAGCCTGTCACGTTTGATGTTATGGTTCCTTTCCGAGCATCACCCGTAGTGGACACATTACCCTCATTAACCCATTTTGTTCCATTCCAACGCACAATACACAAAAATTGGGGATTAGACGGGATACGATCACTTGTTTTGTCTACATCCCAACTAAGAGTTAGCTGGGGGCTTGAAGTTCCATTAGTCTGGTACAACAACCAGTATTCCTTATTACTTATACGGTAAACAGCAGCATCCTTATTTGTACGATTATAACCTGAAGTTTCGGGATTTATAAAAAGGTAGCGCGCCGAAAAACGGTCGGTACTCGCCACGGTAGATGCAATTGCTACAGGTCGATAGAAACCACCGTTACCAACAGGAAAAGTGAATGCAGTATTACCAGTTTTACTAACAAACCCATCTACATAACTATTATCGGACACATTTACAACAGTGGCTCCGGTTTCAAGTGATAACATGTTCATCTGCGTCTCAGGAGTAGTTTGCAAAGACTGTACAACTCCCTTTTTAAATTCAACATTATGCGCAACGTTAATATTTTGTTCCAAACTAAAAGCACTATTCACCAACTTACTATCGAACAACAAACTGTAGAAGCGTGTAGTACCTGTTCCGGAAATACGTTGCTGTTGAGTTCCAGAGAACTCACTTAGTGCTGGATTTTGAGACAGCGTAGTAACAAACTTAACTATTCCGTTATTCGTAAAATTACGTTTATATATAATTATACCATTGTTCACTAATTCCCCCTTAGGTGAATTGATGAAATCCATCCCAACAAATTTTTGAGCTGCAGGATACACCCAATTAGTGGTAGCATTATATTCGGCTATTTGACCTTTTACCATTGCAGGCATAAGCGTTAAAAGCAAGAAATAGAAAAAGACTTCGTGTATTTTAATTCTTTTCATCTGTACTTAGTTTACATTATTTACACTTCTAGCCATCATTTATCACTCAAAAAAGTCAATATCACTCAATATAATTAACTGTATTGCACTTGACGGCATCTTAACAACTTCAATTTGAATTATCTTTTGCGAAACAGGTTAATAATTATTTTGGTTATATCTCTTTTATTATCAATATAAACAAGCGAAGTTCGCAATTGCTCTATACTATATACAGCTGTCAAATTATTTTTTGAAGCGTAATCAGAAATAGTTTTTCTAACATTATCTAACATTGGCTGTATGTCCCGAGCATAGAAGGATTTCAATAAATTATCATAGCTCTTTGATTTATTCTGAATAATTGTATTCTCGTCCATTAACGCAGTCAGACTTAAGGTGTCAATTGGAGCCATACGCATTTTCAATGCGGCTAACGTTTCCTTCTCAGCTTTGGCGTATGGTTTTAGTAGTTTATCGAAACGTTCTTGAAGCTGGATTTTATTTTGTTCTAACTCTTTTTGATAATTTTGTTTTAAATTTTCAAATTCTGACATATTAGCTGCATATTTTGGCATTGATAACAAAACACTATCAGTGTAAATATAAGCTATTTGCTGACTTGACAAATACGTGGTTGCCAATAAACTTGCAACTAAAAGAAACATTCTTACTTTCATTTTATATACTGTAATTTTTATTTAGAATTCATTTTTAACTTATTTTGAGATTATCATAATTCAATGACATTTATCAATTTATCATTATTTTTTAATAATTCTGCAAGCGCTTTTTTTAGTTCTTCAATTTGTCGCTGTTGATATCTCATTAGTCTCTGTAACATCTCAATATCAACTTGTTGCTTTTTCAAGTTCATGTGCTGTTCCTGAACAGCTTTTACAAGTGGTACTGTAAGCAACTCATAAGACAATGAATATATATCTAATGAATTCTGAGGTTTTACGACTACATCAAAAGTATAGCCAAGGTTCTTTAGCACCTCCTCTACATCCTGCGCCAAAAAGCCTGCGTGCACTAAAGCTTCTGCCTTTTTACAACTAACTACTCCTATCGCCGAGGTGTCAACATTTGCACCCGTAATACTATCCTGTGCCTCTAAATTGAAATGATAACTAACCGGCTTTAATTTGTCTATAAAATCTAATCCGGGAACATTGTCATTTGTAATTTCAATTGCTCTCTTATCAGAATGTACTGACCATGCAACTTGCCCTCCAATGCTAGTTATCGTTTGATTTCCAATTCTCACACAGTCCGAATTACTACCTGTTGTTACATTAAATCCAATGGCGATACAATTATCACCGACTGCTTTATTACTATCTGCGCATCGTCCCACTACAGTATTATTAGAACCAGTAGAATTCTGCAATGCAGCTTGTCCTACAGCAGTATTACCTGTCCCTGTAGAATTAGCTGTGAGTGTAGCATGTCCCAAAGCAGTATTATTTATACCTGCAGTATTACCAAACAACGCATTCAAACCAATAGCAGTATTATTAGAACCTAATGTGTTACTAAATAAAACGCCCTGTCCCACCCCTACATTCTGAGACCCAATAATATTATCTTTGAGTGCATAGTATCCGACAGCTGTATTCTGCGAACCTGTTAAATTTCCATACAATGCATTGTTACCAAAAGCCGTATTAGCGGCACCTATAGTGACATTTTTCAGCGAATTTGTACCATAGCAAGTATTAGCATCGTCACCAACTATAATTCCTACCAACTTATTATTACGTTGAGATATAAAATTTTCACTATTGGTTATATATTCATTATTGGTTAACTTAAAACAACTCCTACTCCGTTGGTGAATTTCATATTGCCGAATCCAGCTGTTTCCATCCCAAGTATAAAAACCGGGGCTTACACAATTTTTACCCTTTGTGCTAGCGCTATTATAAATTTGCAACCCAACGCCTGTACTGATAGTACTTTGGTCTTTAGTACTTGTAAGAGCTACACGTGCGAGCAGCATATATTTTTCAGTGATATTAGTGGGTGTAATGGGTAGTTGATATTCAAGTTGCTGTTGTGCATATATTCTCAACGTTACAGCCATAAATAATACAAAAACAAGAAATTCTTTATTGTTTTTTACCATATTGCTTTATTCTCATTACAAACTGTTCCCAATACAAATCAACACATTAGATTATATTTTAGCAACACACAAACTAGTATAAATCGATAATGGAGCATTCCATTTTCTGCCCATTATTTTCATTTCAATTCATGGTGCATTAACCGACAAACAATCCGATTTTATATCCGATCTTGAAAATTCTTCCAACAGAATATATCTTGGTTAACCTACCATATAATAACCCTTAATATATCTACTTTTCAATTCTGCAAAATCACAACTATACATACCACCCAATATATAGACTAATTTTCACGGCGCTATATGCAGTGTAAACTTCAAGAAAAGCCTCCAATTCGGGTACTTTTACAACAAAAGAAGACAGTAGAGAAGTCTTATTGGCGGCCGTAAAGTATTGATTTTATACAACAGTTCCTTTTTCCCTCCTTTATAGAGACTAAGACTCATATAAAAACATAGTAGCAGAGTCAAATCGCTGTTGTTTAACGACTCCAACCATCTGTTAATTAATCAGATGCAATTGATCTCCAAAATTTGAAAAAGAAAGCAAATCTTTGTAAAGAATTAGTATTTGAATTCTTTAGACATTATATTAATCAGTTTACAAAAATACACGTTTCGAGTAAACAATTTCGTTTAATCAGGGGTACATTAAGGGTACATGTTTGAAATTTTTTGAACATATAAAAAGTGATATTGTATAAGAAACATAAGAAATATCTATTTCTTGCTACAACAAATTTGCATTTAAACAAGCAGTTCAACCGTCATTTCTAAAAACTTCAATTGCAAAAAATGCTAAAAAGTAGAAGGAAATGCTAAAAAAATAAAGTTATTGAGACAAAAAAATCCCGTGAGCCGATTTTGGCACAGGGGATTCATCATTTTTTTCTAAGGGTATACTCCCAGCGGTCTTTTACTTAACTTGATCAACCTTGATTTCTATATTAAACCCCATACGGGGTTCGCATTCATGTTCTGTCTTTTCATCGGGTTTCAAACGAGATTATTCACATTCAAATCCGTTCGACTTAAACTTCGGCGTGAGCTCAGTCAAATGCTCACACCAAGCTTTCGGACTTGTAAAATAGTAAGATTCAAAAGAATCTTATTTCGAACTCACGTTATTTAGAATTTGGCTAAAGCCGTGTAGAAAATATCATTGTATCCATCCCATTCCGATTTATCAAAATGAGACAGCAATAGAAATAAATACATTGTCGCTGTTTGATTACAATGATTATCCGCAGAATGACCCTGTCATAGATTGCTCAACGGAAGGATGATAGAAAGGGACGTAGTCCTGCAATCGTCGTAGCAAAGAATATTTTGCCAAAATAAGCCGCGATAGCGTTGACATCTTTCAATCAAAGGCTAGTAAAGATGTCAGAGCTACGCTCCTGAATTTTCAATTCATCATAACAGGTCATTATGCGAATATTCATATTATTTTACCCATCCCATAAATGGAACAGCAATTAGTACCCCCTATAGCTTTACCAATTTCTTTTCCACCATAGTGGTTGCAGTTATAATTCGGGCTATGTACGTACCTTTTCGGAATGAGTTGACAGACACAAGCTCCTGCCCCACTCCTTGCTGCTTAAGCAGCACCTTGCAGTTTAGATCACTCACTATAATAGTGGCCGTATCTTCTACACCTAAGATATAAAAATCATTGGTGGCATCGTTTTGTACCAGTTTTAAATCCGATCCGGTCATAACAACTTTGATGAGCGACTGCATCTCGTTTGGGTTAGTCATAATGGCTATTAAATAGAATGTATTGTTAGCATGTTGATTTGGCAGACGATAAAGAAATTATGGCGGCAAAACAATTTAGTTTGCCGCCATTTCAGAAAACAATCAAATAATCAAGGTATAATTGCATAAAACAGACCGCTCCACGGTCCTAATTTTCCATTTTTACCCAACTGGCAAATCCATATAGTGTTTTTTTCTGCTGTTCGGGTGTAAATACAATACTTTCGTGCGAATCGTCGACCAAAATCCTTTTGAACTACAATTTACGACCACACAAAATACACATTCCTTATATTTAGGCAGGCTTATCTGCTGGCATCTTTTTTTTCCACATACTTTTTACATTGATCTGATACTGCACTATCTCGCTAAGTACTATTAAAATAAACAGGAGGGTAATTGCTTCCAACCACCCTCCTGTTTTGCATATATCAGTATTAGAGTTCAATTCCTTATATCTTCCCGTTACCAACGTGGGTCTGTGAGTCATATTGCAGCTGCTCATGCTCTTTCAGACATTTTACAAACAATTTGTATTTAATTGCTACATTTTTTCTTATTTGGGCATTCAACAAGTCTGACATATTTCGATAAACAGTATCAAGTCTGAAACGTACTAGTTCCACCTTAAGTCCTGTTCTAGTAGCAACTTCTTCATAGCGCAATCTCATCAACGCATCAAAAGCTTTATTTTTGTCATCCAGTTTCAAAGTCCAGGGTGCAAGTCCCACCATATAAACATTAGCCAAACTGGTAACGGTTATTTCCTGTATCAATTTATTAAAAGCTGTTGTTTTCTGATCATAATATCTACGTGTAATATTTCCATATTGTTCCAATAATACTTTAAGACGTATGGCTGCTCGATGTACGTCATCGTTAATACAATTACTTGTTGATTTTACTCTATCCACAAAACCACGAAAAACACAGTTACGCTCTACATCTAAAAGGTCCAACTGGTCGGTGATGATCGTTTTTCGGACCTCATCCATTGCCTCTTCCTCTTGTTTGTAAAGATCAAGAAAAACAGAGAATAGCTTTTCGCTAGCGATATCGCCGCTATAATATTGATTCATCAACTCCTTAAATTCAGCTTGAAGTAGAGAATACTCTTCGCGACAAAGATCTTCTATCCCAATTCCATTTTCTTTCACTTTGTTTTAGTTTTGCCTATTTACAACATTAGAGATAAAAATATATTGTTTGTCTTCATAATTTTCAATTCTATATTTATCAAATACAGTCGCACGGGTATCCAAATATAATGTCTAATACATTCTATTTGAATAAAAGTTCGTCGAATATTATATTGAAACCAAAAATGCTACTCTCATTAATCGTAAAAACTTAAGTGTACTACGCAGTTCGCCTAACAATCGACTATGGATTCTCCTCTATCCAAAACCAACAACATTTTAAGTTACTCAGCCACGACTAGAGATTGTTTTATCTGTTGTACATTCATTCTACCGCAAGTTCTAAAGAATATTATTACAACTTTATGTATGAGGTCATCACCTATGACACTTTAGTTATATCATCAGTTATCAGTCACATATCCACACCGGATAAGACGGCATTCATATCAACTCTACTTCATCAACGACAGCCAACTTATACGCTAAGTTCTACATAAAAGCCCTTAAATCTATCTAATTACAGCTGTTACAAAGATAGTTGAAACTATTTATAGACGAGCAAAGCAA
>Ga0302159_10000328_pt1 | contig 10799 bp, 4 predicted proteins | sample I_Fen_E1_2_FD_193504 | JGI IMG/M metagenome (GOLD analysis project Ga0302159, IMG submission 193504) | Peat permafrost microbial communities from Stordalen Mire near Abisko, Sweden - I_Fen_E1_2 | ecosystem: Environmental > Terrestrial > Soil > Wetlands > Permafrost | place: Sweden: Abisko... | reverse complement strand
GCTGTCCATTTCAACCAATTCTTTCTTTTCACGCATGGTGCGCAAGAAATCAGTAGCTGACATGGGTTCAAGTTTGTTGTATTTACGATGTTCATTCAAGGCCGTACGCATGAAATTAACCATACTTACACCCGGGATCTCAACAGGATATTGAAAACTAAGGAAAACACCCTCCCGTGAGCGATCTTCTGGCGACATATCCAATAAATTTTTATCGTAAAAAGTAACTTTCCCCTTGGTTACTTCAAAAGCCTGATTGCCAGAAAGCACAGAAGCTAATGTTGATTTGCCGGCACCATTAGGTCCCATAATAGCATGTATTTCTCCCGGACGAACCACTAAATCAAGTCCTTTTAAGATCTCCTTGCCATTAATACTGGCATGTAGGTTTTTAATTTCAAGCATATATTATTATAAATACGACCCCAACTCCTAAAGAGGAGTAAAGAATCTTTAGTTTTAAATTTTTAGTTCAATTTTGTGAGTAAGTCATTATGTTTGTATAGCACTAAGTACCCCCTTTAGGGGCAGAGGGTCAACCAACGCTACCTTCCAAAGTAACCTGAAGCAATTTTTGAGCTTCTACGGCAAATTCCATAGGTAGCTGATTAAGGACCTCTTTTGCATACCCATTTACAATTAATCCAACAGCATCTTCCGTTGATATACCCCGTTGATTGCAATAGAATATCTGGTCCTCGTTAATTTTAGAGGTGGTAGCTTCATGTTCAACTATGGACGAGTCATTACTTACCTCCATATATGGGAAAGTGTGCGCCCCGCATTTATCACCTAGCAACAAGCTGTCACATTGTGAATAATTACGGGAATTCTCAGCATTCTTATTAATTTTTACCAAACCCCGGTAACTGTTTTGACCCTGTCCGGCGGAAATGCCTTTTGAAAGAATATGACTGTGAGTGTTTTTACCAATATGCAGCATTTTAGTACCTGTATCGGCCTGTTGATAGTTATTGGTTACAGCCACAGAATAAAATTCAGCAGAGGAATTATCACCCAGCAAAATACAACTCGGATATTTCCAGGTAATAGCAGAGCCAGTTTCTACTTGCGTCCAGGATATTTTGGAATTTTCTCCTTTACAAATGCCACGTTTAGTCACAAAATTAAAGATACCCCCTTTCCCGCTTTTATCACCGGGATACCAGTTCTGAACAGTAGAGTATTTTACCTGCGCATTTTTCATGACTACTATTTCAACAATGGCAGCATGGAGTTGATTCTCGTCTCGCATAGGCGCTGTACATCCTTCCAGGTAAGACACATAACTATCTTCATCGGCAATAATAAGGGTTCGTTCAAACTGACCGGTATTCATGGCATTGATACGAAAGTAAGTAGAAAGTTCCATGGGGCAACGAACTCCTTTTGGGATGTATACGAAAGAGCCGTCACTAAAAACAGCAGAGTTTAGCGTGGCAAAGAAATTGTCGGTATAAGGTACTACGGATGCCATATATTTCTGAACCAGATCAGGATGGTGTTCCACCGCATCACTGAATGAGCAAAATATAATGCCCATTTCGTTTAAACTCTCTTTGAATGTAGTTTTAACCGAAACGCTATCCATAACAGCATCCACCGCAACACCCGACAAAGCCAGGCGCTCATGGAGAGGAATGCCTAGCTTTTCAAAAGTTTTCAGCAATTCAGGGTCTACTTCATCCAGACTTTTGGGTGCATTCTTTCTCGGAGCAGCATAATAAGCAATACTCTGATAATCAATTTCAGGGATATCAAGATGTGCCCAGGTGGGCATTTTCATGGTAATCCAGTATCGATAAGCTTTTAAGCGAAAATCAAGCATCCATTCAGGTTCGTTTTTCTTTGCAGAAATGAGACGAACCACATCTTCACTGAGACCAATTGGAATAATGTCTGTTTCGATGTCGGTAGTAAATCCATATTTATAGTCTCCTTGGGTTACTTGGTCTAATATAGCTTCTGACATAATATCAATTTATTAAAGAGATAGATGATAAATCATCTTTTGTTGAAATAAGCTGCAAAGGTACAAAAAAAATGCATTTTCAGATGCTAAAATGTTAGCCTAACTACAGTATAGGCATAACACCTTCAACAAGCTATTTGTTTTAATACGTTTTTTTATTTACATTCTTTGAGATGTTGAATGGATTTTCAGCCTTATAAAAAACATAAAGGGAAAACAGACCAGCCTGATTTCCCTTTATGTTTTCTATTCCCAAAATACATCATTCACTTCTAAAATTATTTATATTGTAATTTGCTGTTATTTTTTCTTTTCCAACTGTTTTTTAATTTTTTTGATGGCTGACTCAATAGACTTCTCCGGTTCAATCACATTATATTCACCCCAGAATTGATGATCTGTAAAACCGCTTGCTTCATCAGCAATAATGACCGTAGGTTTCAGCTTTTCCTTAAAATCAAGAGAATTCTCTTCTGATCCTTTACCCCAGTCTGTTACCGCCATTTCAACCGTAGAAAAATAGTTTGTATTGAATAACCGCTTCTTCCAGATAATTTTCAACCCAAGTTCTATGCGGCTATAGGAATAATACCATTTCCCGTTTTTTTCAAGATAATCAATCCTGTATTTTGTCTCGGTCGGATAAGCCCTAGCATTGAATGGCTTTTTCAAGATAAACATTCGTGCTGCTTCATCCCTGTTGGTAATATTAAGACTAAAAACGGCGCTTTTAATGGCTAAACTCTGAGCATCAATATAGAGTTTTCCGTAATATAGAGGTTCTGTTTGGGAGGGTCGTTGTTTAAAATCGAGCACATAAATCAGTTTATTGTCAGCATGAGTTGAATAGTCAAATGTAAACTCATAATTCGCAAACATATTTTCAGTGAAAAGATAATCCGGGTTTTTCATTATGTCCAGATACAACGAATTGAAAGGTCCACCCTGTAATTTAAGGGTCAATGTATCCAACTTTGAGTAATCTGCTTTTTTACGTGCTTTATAAAGTTTTACGGCATCAGCTTTGGATGAAGAGTAAGGTTCTTTGTTTATTTCGATTACTGCCTCTGCAAGCGAAACATAACTTCGGTTTTTCTTTATTGTTTCCCGGTAAAATGCAGTCATTAGAGTTTGGGTATTGAAATAATTATCACCTTTTTTCTCCAACACTGCCCGCATCAGTAATTCGGCATCTTTAGAAATTACATTTAATTCAGGCAGTTCAATCGACGAAGGCTCCATTTCAATTCGTGACTTTTCCGACTTTAAATCTTTCAATGATATCGTTTTATTTTTAAACCCGATATAACTAACTATTATTTTTGGATCAACCACATCCTTTGGTACTTTAAGAGAGAATTCTCCTTCAGTGTTCGAAATGCTTGAGATATTCAATCCGGATATAATAAGACTGGCGAACGCTAAGGAAGTTCCTGTTTTCTTATCAACAATTCGACCCTTATATTCAATATAATTATCCGATTCTACAATCTTTGACGTTGGCAATAAAGTTAAGGCAATCGCGTGAAATGGCAAGATGAAAATAGTTAACGTATAAATACAAACACACATTTTTCTGTTTAACGAAAGGTGTACCAGTGGTTTCATACTTCAAAGTATTTGGTTTGTGATTTTAAAAATAAATCTATCAGGTGATAAATAATAACAAGAAAGAAAATCTTTAAGCTAATATAACAATCAAACCGATAAAATTGTTGAATTTAGCAAACTAAACGAATAAGATTTTAAACTGTCATTGGGAGCTAAAATACTGTTCGCTATAACTAAAGAAAATCAGCCCGATTCTTAAAGAATCGGGCAGGCTTTCATAATAGACCTTGTGGAAAATATATTTTTTATTCCTTAAAATCTGATTTTATACGTCTTGAATTCCTGGTTTTGTTTTACTTGTAATAGATAAATTCCTTTAAGGGAAAGATTTAATTTAATTTCAGAAGAAATATCCTGAAATGACTGGATTTGTTTGCCCAACATATCCAACACCAGCACATTGCAATTTACTGGTAAATTGCGGACATAAATTCCATCTATTGTTGTAGTCCAAATGATTGAATTATCTTTATGTTCATCTACACCATCTGCCAGTTTCAATGTTCTAACCGCAATTTGATCGGATATAGTAGTGTTATTGCCTTCCGGAGTTACAGTGTAATAATAGGCGAAATCGCTTTGAAGGCCTGTAACGGAATAGTTCAACGCATTCCCAACCGATACCGGATAACCATTTACCGAAACAGGCACCTGGGCAACTCCCTGGGTGGCAAGTTTTACATAATCAACATATACCCGTCTACCGGAACCGGCATAAGTATACAATGAAATGGTTGACGCACTTGTTTCCAGTGGAATATTAACTGTAAAGTTCTGGTAATCTGCTGTTGTTGTCCATCTAGCCAACGTATCAGTATTTACAAGAGCCACAAGTTTTGCTCCCGTATCACTTGCATATTGTTTTGCTTTAACGGTTAAAACCGTGGCAGAAGTGGTCAAATCTATTGCAGGAGTGGTCAGTTTTCCATAATTGCTTCCTGAAGAAAATCTTATAGCACCGGGAATTGACGTAGTTTCAGTGTACCCCCCACTTGTCCAGCCGGTTGGTATTCCGTTTGTGAATTCCTGTTCTAATATTGTTTTTGGCGTAGCGCTTCCATCACCCACTAACGAGTAAACATTCAGGCTATACCCGGTTGCATTGGCCGAAGATGTCCAGTTGGCAGTAAAGCTGTTTGAGGTGATATTGTTTGCTGACAATGCCAGAAAACCATCGACAGAAGTAGCACTCAAAGTAACAATAGTTGTGGCAATTCCGCCGCCGGTAATGGTAAGCGTAGCTGCCTGTGTTCCTAAAGTTTGTGCAGAATAATTTAATAGCAGCCTGTATCCTCCTTCCGCATTTGCCTTGCTGATAGTAGTCGTGGAGATTGAGAATAATGTTGCATTTGTACCACTCAAGGCAACAGTCAGGTCGCCGGTCAGATTAGCTCCTTTAATGAAAACGGAAGCTGTGTCGGTTGACTGAAAGGCTACTTTCCCAAAATCAACAGTAGCTCCATTCGATGGAGAACCCAGGTAGGGGGTTGTTACTGTACTTGTCGAAAAGACCTCGGTTGTTTTAGTTCCCCAGATATATTCTTCCAATCCAGGATTATCAATAAATGGATTTCGGTTGTTCTGAACGCCGTAAGCTGCATTGTTACGCATGATTTCTTTGGCACTGACAGGATCCTGACGGCTCCATTTCAAAAATAAATTCTTTGCATAAGTTGTGAGCCCAAGATTTGCATTGCTGTAAATCACATCGGCCCCTGCAATCCAGCTTTCGCACAATCCGGCATATCTGGTTGCCATATAGAAATACGTACGGGCAAAATCTCCCTTATATTCGTCGATTGGTTCAAACACGACACCTGTGTAGTCAGCTGAACTCGATGTACCAAGCTTGCTTCCGTTGACAGAAGTATAAGTGGCTGTGCCTACTTCGCCATAGGGGTAGTTGTTTCGTTCCCCGTTTACTTTCCCATCGGTCGGATACACATTGAAAAGGTCGCTCACCATAGGAGAAGCTGAGTTGAACCAACTTTGCGGAGAAGTATGTTCCCTGTTGTAACAATCACATTCGGCGGAGTAACTGCCGCATTGGTTAGTTCCAAGGGTAAATGTGCAATTGGAATACATATCCCATATTTTACCGGATGAATTTACATCCGTTTTAGCATAAGCTGTCCACAATCCTCCGTAACCAACATCAGTTGTGCCATTCGATATAATAGCTTGAAGTGAGGAGCGTAATGCAGCAGTGTTTTTTCCTTCTGCTGAAGTATAATAGCCAACTGGAGCTTGTGCAAAAATAGAAATGGAAAGAAGGGTAAGAAGTAGAAATGTAGAAAGTTTTTTCATAAAGATACCATGTAAAATGTAATAAAGTTGTTTGTGAAAGTGACAAATGTAGGAATATTGTTCTGAATTTTGATATCTTTTTACATTTTTATTAGTTTAATAAGAAAATATTCTACATAGTTCTAATATAAATGCCTGTCTTTTTTGTTAATACTATATTCGTATTACAATTTATTGTTTCAATAATCATGTAAAACGGGTTTTGTCAGAGTTTTCTATACCGAAAGATTAGGCTACTTTTGCATACTGAAAGTAAAATGATTTACTGATGAAAACAACTTACGTCAACACTTTTTAATATGATAATAGGACAAACTCCCGATATAGCCCAGGAAAACCTGAAATATCAGACTCCTCCGGAAAGCATTATGCTTCTGGCTGATTATGAACGGGCCCCTTCAGTGTCGATTGATACTAAGAAAGAATATATGTTGCTTAGCTATCACAGCACGTATAAAACACTGGATGATTTGAATCAGCAGGAGATGAGTATGGGTGGTTTGCGCATAAACCCGGTTACGAATATCAGTTCTACCATGAATTATATTCAAAACCTGAAAGTACGTAAGGTGGTTGACAATGAACCTGTTCAGGTAAAAGGATTGCCGGCAAGGCCACATATTGCTTTTGTATCCTGGTCGCCCGATGAAAAGAAGATTGCATTTACCAATACCGCTAAAAAAGGTGTAGAACTATGGGTGCTGGAGCTGGCAACTGCTACAGCTACCAAACTGACTGAACCTATCGTAAATGCAAACCTGGGCAATCCGGTCAACTGGTATCGTAATAACCTGCAATTATTGGTAAGATTATTACCAAAAGTAAGGCCGGCACTGATAAATCCTAAAAAAGAGTTGCCGGAGGGTCCTACGGTATCAGTTAGTGATGGTTCTACATCACAGAACCGTACGTATCCCGACTTGCTCAAAAATGCTTCCGATGAAATTAATTTTGTCACATTAACTTCCTCAGAACTATATACTGTGGACCTGACAGGAAAAGCTGAATTGTTTAAAGAAGAAGACATGTACGCAGGTGAATCATTCTCGGCAGATGGGAAATATCTGCTTGTTACCACATTGCGGAAACCTTTTACCTATATTGTTCCACTGAATCGATTCCCTCAGCTGTCAATTGTCTACGACCTGGCAGGCAAGGAAGTGAAAACAGTCAACGAAGTACCCCTTTCAGAAGTGCTACCCAAAGGGTTTATGTCTGTTCGTAAGGGTAAACGCGGCCTGAGCTGGCGACCCGATCAAGCAGCTACCCTCTATTATGTAGAAGCATTGGATGGTGGAGATCCGGAAGTGAAAGTTGAATACAGAGATGCTCTTTACCAATGGAAAGCTCCTTTTACAGATGCTCCTGTATTCGTTTCAAAAACAATTTCCAGGTTTTCCCACGTTATATGGGGCAATGACTCGGTCGCAGTATTACAGGATGAATGGTATGATACCCGTAATGAAAGAACTTACCTGATCAATCCGGCAAAAACAGATGAAAACCCCAGAATTATTAATGACCGTAATTTTCAGGATGTATATTCAGATCCAGGAAACTTTGAAACAGTAAAAAATGAATATGGAAAATACGTACTGGCAATTGAAAACAACAATTTATACAGTGTCGGTGAAGGACATACCCCCCAGGGACAATTTCCATTTATCGATGTATTTAACCTGAAAACGTTAAAGTCAAAGCGGGTATATCAATCGGCTTATACCGATAAAATGGAAGAGATTGTTGACGTCGAAGATTTTAAAAAAGGAGAAGCTCTGGTACGCATACAGTCAAAAAATGAATATCCAAACTATTATTTCCGCAATATCAACAGCAAGAATGGACTGACTAAAATAACCAATTTTTCGAATCCTTTTGAAAGCATCAAGGATGTATACAAAGAAGTGATTAAGTACAAAAGGGCTGATGGGGTAGAACTATCAGGGACTTTGTATTTGCCGGTTGGTTACGATCGTACAAAAAAGGAAAAAGTCCCTTTGCTTATCTGGGCATACCCTACTGAATATAAAGATAATTACAGTGCCGGACAAAGCACGGCCAACTCCAACGAGTTTACGTTCCCGTATTACGGGTCGTTCGTGTATTGGGTGACCCGCGGTTATGCGGTGCTTGATGATGCTGCATTTCCGATTATCGGAGAAGGAAAAGCCGAACCAAATGATACCTTTATTGCACAACTGGTTTCAAATGCCAAAGCTGCCATTGATGCCGTCGATGCACTGGGCTATATCAACCGGAAGAAAGTAGCTGTCGGTGGTCATTCATATGGAGCATTTATGACGGCTAACCTGCTAACACATTCCGACCTGTTTGCCTGCGGCATTGCCCGGAGTGGAGCATATAACCGTACACTGACTCCTTTCGGGTTCCAGAGTGAACAACGCAATTACTGGGATGCTCCCGAAGTGTACAATGCCATGTCACCTTTTATGAATGCCGATAAAATGAAAACACCCTTACTGCTGGTTCATGGCGAAGAAGACAATAATCCCGGCACCTTCACCCTGCAAACCGAACGGTACTTTCAGGCCCTGAAAGGATTGGGAGCTCCGGTTCGTATGCTGATCCTGCCCAGGGAAGCCCATAGTTATCTCGCCCGTGAAAATATCCTCCACCTGTTATGGGAACAGGACAGGTTTTTGGAGAAATACCTCAAATAATGCATAATGTATAATTAAGAATGCATTATTCAGAAGTGAGAAAGGAATGTGCATAATGAATTGAATAATGAATTATTATGAATTAAAGGAGAGGCTGACCCAAATTATATTGGAGCAGCCTCTCTTTTAATTAAGCGTCTTTATGTATCTGAAACAACTTACTGAATCAGCACTTTTACGACTTTATTACCATCCGTTGAGTTAACTTTTACAATCCATACACCTGTATGGATAGAAAAACTGGTATCTACACTTGTTTTACGGCTGTCCACCAATATACCGTCTAACCCGTAAACGTCAATTCTGGTATTCGATGTTACATTGGATACAAATAATTTGTTTCCATTGGCGTAAACCTGTATTGAAGAAGCAGACTGTGGCGTGCTTACTCCGGTGGCACCATCTTTATCAGCAGCAATCAACGAAGGAATCGGATCCCAATTGTCAGTTCCTTTGGTAAAGTTGAAAGTAGTGATGGCAGTTCCATCTGTCAAAGTAGGGGTTGACAATACCTGCGACCAGGAAACCCGGCTGGCGGAATTATTTTCACCCGACTGTTCAATCGTACCATATTCATAACATTTGTTCGATGCTCCTCCCAGGGTATTCAACCAACCTTCTGGGGCAATCAAAGACTTGCCTGCGTAATCAGGATTGTTGGTAGCCTGAATAGTCGTATTGTAGAACACCACTTCACTGGTAGTTGCTGTCCATGGACGTCCAAATTCACCCGGTTTCGACAGATACGTAGAAGCCGTTTCAGTACCCGGAGTCGCTGAAGTAACCGTACAACCGTACATCAGGTATCCGCGGTAAGTGGTTTGTTGTGCAGCAGTCAGGTAAGCAACGTCGGTGCTGACTTCACTCGTGTTCATGGCCAGGCTAGTCTTATAGGCAACCAGGGTCATACCACCAAAGGTATAATCGGTACCACCCATAATAACACCCTTGTAATTCACCACTCGGGCTTTTTCCCCTCCATAGTAAGAATCCTGACGACCGACAATTCTACATTTATAGAGAATTGCCTTATCGGCACTACTTGCAAAGGCTACAGCGGCAGCTCTTTCTACAAAGCTCTTGTTCTGAACAGCTGTATTGCCATAGTCCGTCGGACGGGTTCCTTTTCCACCGGATGCCCACTCCTGAACTACATCCTGAGATTCTTTCCTGGAGATGTATTGGTTGTAGGAGTTCTCGAAGATGATATTCTCAGCCTGGAAGCCGGCTCCTGAAATAAAGACTGTCGTGTTCCAGTAAGAACCATTGGTAGTACCGCTACCGGTATTGGTATAGGTTGTATACCCATTGTCCTTGTTCACTCTCAAGGCATCCGCACTCCATTTTTGGTCGGTACCCATACTGAAATAGTTGTATCCATGACCGTAGTAGGACGTGATACGAACAGCACTGGCATCAATATCAACCCCCTTGTTAGCCAAAGCAATACTTGGTGTGGCGGAAGCATTTACAATGGAAATACTGTCGATGTCAACCACCAGCATTTCTTCGTAGTTACCCGGATCAACCACAATCTTTACACGTTGTTTAGACGGACGAACCATAGCACGTGCAGCAGCCAATGCATCATTAATAGTCTGATAGTTCTTGTCAGTACCTACAGTGATAGTGGCCGAATAAGGCAACGTAGTTGCCACTTTTACATCGGGAAGATAAGTCGTTGTTCCGGTGATATTGGTGATGGTCATATAGCCGGGAGTTGTACCCGAATAGATATATTCTTTTGTCTCAAGGGTACTGGTACTGCCACTGGAAGTCTTAACCGTATCCCCCGCCACCACTACAAATTTAGCGGAATAATAATAGGTAATTACTATTTTCTGTCCCGGGTTTACTGGCACCTGGGCTGTTCCCGTTCCGGTAAGTATTAAATGCCCGCTGCTAATGTTGTTGGAAACAGTCCCTGTGAAGAGCATACCTTTATAGGAAGTTGTCGTTCCACTGGTAATGGTGGCATCATCAAACGACCAGTCAGTGACAGCCGTAAAGGCCAATGCTTTCGAAGTCGCGGCACCGCTCACAGTCAAATTAGAGGTAGCTCCCAGTTGCAATGGATAGGCATCTAACCCTGTGCAGGAAATTTTATAAACACCATCCCTTAACACGATTCCACTTAAACCTGTGAATGTATACGAATAACCCGATTCATTCAAATTGGTAAATGTGGTTGTCAACAAAGCTTTTTGTGCAACGGTCAGGCCATCTGC
>Ga0302159_10000305_pt1 | contig 11269 bp, 4 predicted proteins | sample I_Fen_E1_2_FD_193504 | JGI IMG/M metagenome (GOLD analysis project Ga0302159, IMG submission 193504) | Peat permafrost microbial communities from Stordalen Mire near Abisko, Sweden - I_Fen_E1_2 | ecosystem: Environmental > Terrestrial > Soil > Wetlands > Permafrost | place: Sweden: Abisko... | reverse complement strand
AGTATCAGGATCTTCAGTTTCGGGTAGCGTTACCGGTTCATCCCAAAAACGAAAGTTATCGATTCCGTTAGGGCTCTCTGCAATTGCAAAAAACGACTTACGATCATTACCCTCAACGCGCACAACCAGAATATATTTACCTTTCCATTTCATAGCCCCGGCATTAAAAGTTCCGTTCACTCCTATTCGCTCCATGAAATACGGATTTGTTTCCGGATTAAAATCGTAACGCCATGCAAGCGGTGTATGTTCTGCAGTCACTACCGGATTTGCATAGCGGTCATAAATTCCGTTTCCAATTGCAAGCTTTTCATTTTTTCTTCCTAATAATTCTTCGTGATACGCTTTAAGCCTTTTCAAAGCTTCTTTAAACTCAGTCATTCTTGTTTTTATTTTTTTGTTTATTTCTGTATTTTGAAAATAAGAGCAATATAGTACATCTGCTAATTATTCATTTTTCAATGAAACAGGAGCATACATAGCCGAAATGTTTTTATTCATCAAGATCTTTTTATCCTCAGTAAACTTTTTAAAATCTGCGGCAGAAGCATGTCCTGCATAAGGTACATAAAAATGATTCGGATTATTAAATGCATTACGCCAGAACAATATATAGCTGATATCATAGGGTTGAATTATTGGTAATAAAACGCGTGTAAAATAATCATTCACTTTTATTCCTTCCATACCCGTTTCGGCCATCACCGGAATTTTTCCGCTTTGTGCAGCATACTTTGTAACGATCGACAACCCCGTGTTCATTTTTTGTTTATACGCATTCAGATCTTTGGATTCAGTTCCAAAAGCATAGGTATCAAATCCGATAATATCCACCCATTCATCACCAGGATAGCGTTGCAGATATTCCTGCTCAGTAGCAACATCAGTTGGTGAAAAGGCATATAGCAAGTTATGAACCTGCTTGGTGTCGCGCAGATATTTCACTGTCATACGATACAATTGATTATATTCGTCGGGAGTACATTCTTTAGCTCCCCACCAAAACCAACTACCGGTATGCTCGTGGTACATGCGGAAAATAACTGGAATAGGTTCACTGTTTTTATCTTTCAGGTCATGAAAAAATGCAGCCAGACGATCCAGGTACAGTAAGAACTTCACATGATTACTTCCACCGGGTAAAACACTTTTCACAACCGTATCCTGTGCACAGTCCCAGGCTGTTTTGCCGGTAGCAATGTTATCGCCATGCCAACTAATGGTGTTAATGCCACCACGTTCGTATACTTCGCGAATATGACGTTTCATATCGCTAAAGTAGATTGAATCCAGATTATAAGATGCCCCTATTTCGATATGCCCCAACTCCCAGCCAGTCACTGCCGGATAATCACCTGTTGTTTCCTTTACATCCGACCGTCCTTTTTGATTATACCAGTTATGCCCGTAAGCTGCATCATCCTGATGAGCCAGCATAATACCTTTGCTCATATTATTTTTCATATTAAAGAATAATGCCTGCGTTCTGGCTGTTGCATTCATATCAACCAATAACGGTTTATGTTGAATATGGCCAACATATTTCTTAATAATCTTTACAGTAGCATCTGTGTCAAACACGGCATTTAATCCCTGTTCCTCTTGTGCCGGATCACCTAAATAATCATCGCCTTTTTCCCAGAAAACATGTTTTCCGTTGGGGCGACCAAATCCTCCCCACGCCCAAAAGTTGCAACCGGCCAACACATCTTTTTCATTCGAAGATTTCATGATCTTCTCAAAAACCGAAGTATAATAAGCATCGCGCAATGAAGTGGAATCTTTCAGGTTGTATTCATGATGGTCGCGCGGAAATCCAAACTCTTCCAACACGATTGGCTTTGACAACTTACGGGCAACGGCCATGTGATTATTCATGTATTCAGATGTTTTGTCGATGCTAGTTTGCAATGTCCCCGACATATTTTTTACATCCAGCCAACTCCAGTTTTTAGGCCAGATATGCATGGTCAGGTAGTCAATATTCGGATCTGAATGAATTTGCTCAAACAACTTCATATCCATTTCACACCCCCATTGTCCTTCAGAACCAATAGATACCATGTGATTTTTATCCAACGACTTAATGTAAGAGGAAATATCTTTCAACCAAGCAGCAAAAAGTGGTTTGTTGGCATCCGAGAAAGCACGGGGCTCATTACCAATTTGCCAGGAAAAAATAGCCGGATCTTCAGTATATTTCTTATTTGTGTAACGGTTAGTACGAGTAACAACATGCTTAATATGATTTTTCAGCATCTGACGGCATTCATCGCAACCGGCGTACTGTTTTACAAACTCCATATACGCAGGCCAACCATCAACAGAAGGAATTGGATTCTTTCCTTTACCTGCCCAGTTAAGATATTGGCTGTATCCCCCCGACCATTCCCAGGAGTTGGTAAAAAAAAGCACAGCTTTCATATTACGTTTACCCAGTTCTGACAACAAAAAATCCAATCCATCAAAAATAGCATCGTTATACACACCTGCCTTTATTTGCAACGTCGGTTCTACTTTTGAAGGAATGCCATTGCCGCCGTCAGCACCTATCAGCACTCGTAAATTGGCAATGCCCTTTGATTGCAGGAAATCCAGTTCCTGAATTAATCGTTCGCGGTTACCGCCTTCGCCTTTCGAACCCAGTATTGCACCGTACCAAAAATTAGTTCCAATAAAATAATAAGGTTTATCATTCACACTAAAATGGGCGTTATTTACCCGAACAAAATTATCTGTCGTTTTAGCAAAACAGCCTATAGACATTAATGCCATAAAACTGAAAATAAAAATTCCTTTTATATATCTCATGTTCATTCTATTCTACTTTAAATTCTAATCTGCCAAAAAAAAAGACTATTTCAAAAGGAAACGGGCTTTCAAATCACCTGCTTTTACCACTTATCTGTCCGAAATGGAATGAGCGGTAAACCATTTACGTCAAAAAGATTGGGAATGCCATCATTTGTAAAACAATAATGAACAGCAACAGGCACTTTGACTGATTTACTTCTTAGGGTTACAGTACCATTTTTTTCGATAAAAGCCGTTGCTGAATAAAATACCTTATCTTCGCCGGCAAGTTGAAAACTATTAATCTTTTTATCCTTACAAGATAATTTACCGACGGAACTGAATTTTAAATTTACTTCATTCTTTTGGATGCTAAAACTACTGAATTTAGGAAAATACGGGTTAGTATTAGCTACAGCATAGTGTTCTTTAAGAACCATGTTTGCCAATCGATTACCAACTTCTCGCTTAATCTTTGGATGAATATTGCTTATGTCGTCTACCAAATCACCAACTGTAACCATCCCCGTTTTAGGCAGTGACAAGGCTGTTTCTTGTTGTTCACGCAAATAAGCAGCACTATTTTTCCAGTAACCGTTCCACGGAGCTATTTGCACAAAATAAAATGGCAAATCACTCTTAAAAGCACTGCGCCAACCATTAATCAGCCCTTCAAAAAGTTTTCCATAATCTTCCGGTTCACCGGTATTCGCTTCACCCTGATACCAGATAGCTCCTGCAATTTTATAATTAACCAGTGGGTACAACATAGCGTTGTAAATAACCGACGGTTCAACCGGTGCCCAATTTACTGATTGGGTTTTGTCGGCCAGTTTTTTTAGTTCCGTATCATGCTGATATACTTCGTTCGGCGTCCATGCTTGCACACAGGTTCCACCCCAGTAAGATGCAATTAAACCGACAGGAACCTTCTGCATTTCATTGATCTTTTTCCCAAAGAAATAACCAGCTACACTCATAGAAGGAGTTGTCTGGGGTGAACTGATTTTCCATTCACCATCCGAATCGGTTTGAGGAAAAGAATTGTATTTGTGCGACAGCTGAAAGAATCGCAACTGATTGTTAGCCGACTTAGCCACCTCATCACCCGCATCGAGTACTCCTTGCTCCCAGTTGAAGGCATATTCCATATTCGACTGACCGGAACAAAGCCATACTTCGCCTATTAAAATGTCGGCAACAATTATCTTTTGTGTATTACTAATAAAGGTAATGGCATAGGGACCGCCAGCTTTAGGTGTTTTTACAATGGCATTCCACGACCAGTCTTTCGCTGGGTAAGCGACTACTGTATCAGAAGGATTCCAGCTACAACTTATTTTAACCACATTTCCACTTTGTGCCCATCCCCACAATTTTACATCAGCCGATTGTTGTAAAATAGCATGATTACTTATAATGGCTGGCAAACGCAAGCCCCATTGTGAAAAAACAGCAACAGAAAAGCCGAAAAGGAAAAAAGAAAGAATAATTTTTTTCATAATAGAGAATTAAAAAGAAAATAAATTTACATCCTTAAGAAAATTCCACGTGTTTAAAACAGCAAAAAAACACAATTTAAATTCAATAAGAATGAACGAAAATAATCGACACCACAAAACACAAAGAAACTAATACCTATTCTTCCAATAAACACAAAAATAAACGGGAAATCGTTCTAGAGAACTTTCCTCTTCTACAGGCCCAGCCAGTTTTCAACAAAAAGACCATATAGAGATCAATTGTCAAATCTAAACAAGCAACAATCTTGATCAGCCGTATCTCAGTTATAAAATTATTAATTCCGACATTACAAAAATATAGAATTACAAAGCATATTAAACATATTTTTTTATCCTAATATAATACTTTTCTTACTCGATTATATCAAATTAGCCATTCAAAGAATATAAACACACTCAATACTTATGATTTTTTATCGTTTCACCAGATACTTCCATTTTTATATTCACGAATCCCCCAATCAAAGGTGGTTGTCTGCCCGTAGCCGACATGTTTCATTAACATTCTGGCTCCGGAGAGCACAAATCTGCCACATTGGAGCAGAAATGTGGCACGTCAGAGCACAAATCTGGCACATTAGAGCATGAATGTGCCACATTAGAGCAGAAAGTTGGTACATTAGAGCATAAATGTGGCACATTTGGTTAACATTTTGCCACATTAGAGCACGAATTTGGCACATTGGAGCATAAATCTGGCACTTTGAAGCACAAATCCCAGACATTTTCTATTTTTCTGGCCCATTTGCTTACACATCGAACCCTTTATTACATAAAAGTGCGTCACCAAACCTTACAGTTGTGCCATCAAAAATAAAAGACAAACTTAAAAACGTGTTCGGTTCACACGTCTTCAACCAGTTTACAATATGAGTTTCAAGTAAGCATATCTATTTTAAAGTAATTGAAACATTATGAACTCCCTTCAACGTAGAAACAATAGAGTGGCTTGTAATGTAACCTGATTTATCTCGATGTTACTTGATGGAAACACCTAAATAGAGTTTAGGTGATATGCTGGATAATCATCTTTTTTCTAATTCACATACCAGATAAATAGTTTTCACTTGTTATCTACTTAGCGAACTTTAGACTAGTTCTTCGGACAATTCTCGAAGCACTACACAAAAGAAGACGGACTTTCTTAGTCCGTCTTCTAACAAAACACTTTAAACTAATTGTTTCATTGATTAGGCCAGCCTGGATAATCTGGAGCCGTTACCCAATATGAATTTTGTTTCAAGACACCATTTGACAGTGCTATTTCACTTCCAGGGATCATTACAAAACCATGAGTAACTCCATAACGCACGCTATATTTATCAATGCCTGTTGGAGAATTGACAGCAGGTGTACCATTAGTATAAACTGCCACACCTAGCTGCCTGTCTAAAGCAGCCTTACAATAAGTATCTCCCCAACGACGCATGTCATTCCAGCGAATAGCTTCACCGGCAAATTCAAAACGGCGTTCGTTTTGTAAAGCTGCCAGCGAATATCCAATGGTAGGTAAACCTACGCGGGCACGTACCTGATTCATATAGCTTGGATCAGCTGTCAGTTCAGATAGCATCAAAAGGACGTCAGCATAACGAATATAGACTAAATCTGTAGTATTACCATTCTGCATAAGATTAGAGGTTGTGTTGTTGTACATCACCGCTTCAAAATTATTTGCATAAGTTCCATCAGCTTTTTTACACACAATGGCGCTGGTCTTTTTCATATAATAGTCTGTCTCCTGAATAAAGCCCCATTGACCATATTGATAATTCGGAGTAACAACTCCATTAGCATCTTTTTGTCCTCCAGCTAATTCTGTTGGGATATCACAAATAGTAGCCGCCCGACGCATGTCAGCATTAGTTGGATCAGCAGCTTTCCAATCATTCCACAAATTAGGAGCTACAGGACCACCACCCCAGCCTTGTCCAAATGGGAAAGTACCAGCCATATTTTGATTTCCACGCATGCCCATATAAAGAGCAATCTGATTTGAATATCCCTGAGAAGCAGTACCGTCTTCTTTTGCAAAGTTGGAAAATTTCACAGCAAACATCGATTCAGGATTAGCCGCACCTTTGTCACCTACGAATAACAGATTCTGACCTTTTGTATAAGCATAGTCTTCTTTTGTTAAACTATTAGTATAAGGCCACAAATTACGATAATCAGACAGCACTAGTTGATAACCAGAGTTCGTGACAACATCTTTAAGAGCGTCAATTACATTTTGTTTAGTTAGTGTAGTGCCATCGGCAAGAGCAACATCAGCACCGGCATTTGCTTTATAAAAGCCATCATAAAACAGATAAGCACGGGCTAACAGCGCTTCTGCAGCATACTTGTCTGCATGACCTGCATTTGCGGCCGTAGTTTTAGTAGCAGGCAATAATGCGACAGCTTGCTTAAGGTCAGTCATAATCTGCCCCCAGGTAGTAGCCGGAGTTGCTTGTGCTAAGTTAACTGGTGTGCTTGAAAGAGTCAATGGTATATTTTCAAACATAGACGCCAGCTCGTAATAGTAGAATGCACGTAAGAAATGAGTTTCACCCTTCAACGTGTATTTCTGAATACTATCAGTGTACCCTGTGCATTTGTCATAATTCTCCAGCGCGAAATTGGCACGGTAAACGCCCATATAACGCACTTGCCAAATCATCCTGTACATATCTGAATTACTATATTGCAGAAACATATCCTCAGCCTGCCATCCCTGATCGTTCGGGCCACCCCCACCTAAACGGTCATCAGAAGCTACTTCTGCATAAAACCAAAAAGATCTTGATGGTATATTTCCATATAAATGATTATCAAATTGTTCATTCAGATTTTCATAAACACCGGTCAACATTTGTTGTGCATCAACAACTGTCTTTGGAAAGTTTGAGGTATTTTTATGAGTTAAATCCTGAGTGTCAAGAAAATTGCCGCATGCAGTAAACAGCAGACTCGATACAGCCACTGCTAAATATATTATTTTTTTCATACTTATTCTTTATTAAAATTTAAGATTAACGCCAACTAAAAAAGTTCTGGGACTTGGATACATACCAATGTCTATACCCGATGCCCAATTATCTGAAGTTCCGGCATTCGAACCAATTTCAGGATCCATTCCTGAATACTTTGTAATCGTAAATAGATTCTGAGCTGTAACATATAGTCGAGCTTGAGTTAAAGGCATCTTAGGGAATAATTTCTTGAAATCATAACCAAGCGTAACATTCGAAATTTTCAGATAATCACCATTCTCGATGTAAATATCTGAAATATTTGAGAAATTGGTGCTAGAACCTAAACCTAAAATAGGATATTTGTTTGAAGTTCCATCACCATGCCAGTAATTCAACACATCGGTAGTAAAATTATCATAACGACTATCGGCAAAACTACGATAAGACTTCGCAATTTGTTGTCCAAATGCGCCATGAGCAGAAATACCTAAGTCGAAACCTTTATAGCCGAAATTAAGATTAATGCCCAAAGTCATATCAGGATTTGGATCGCCAATCTTTGTTTTATCCTTATCATCAATCACACCATCATGATTAATATCTGTGAATTTCAAATCACCCGGCTTAACAGAGCTACCTTGAAGAATGCCATTTCCGGCAGCTTTCCAAGCGGCTATATCAGATGCATTTTGGAATACTCCAGATGTTTTATAACCATAGAAGTAACCGATAGGATAACCGACCTGAGCACGATACATTTCTGATGTACTCTGGCTTAAGACATTCAATGCACCATGAATTATGCCTTCGCCATTATTAATTTTAGTAACCTCGTTATGATTGAAAGATGCATTTACATTAACTCCATAAGTAAAATCCTGACCAACATGATCATTCCATCCTAAAGCAACTTCAAAACCTTTGTTGACGATATCACCACCATTAATATAAGGTGCACCAGTACCATACGAAGCCAATTGAGGAGCAATAACCAACCAGTCATTAGTTGCTTTGTTATAGTAGTCAAAAGCAACGCTCAATCGAGAATTCAAGAAACGTGCATCAAAACCTAAGTCGGTTTGTATTGAAGTTTCCCATTTTACATCAGGATTTGAAAGTACATTAGGATAACCACCCACGCTTTGAGCTGAAGGATTATTACCAAAAGAATATTTTGAAAAGCCATCATATGCAACAGATGCAACATATTGGAATGGAGTAATATTACAATTTCCATTTTCACCCCAACTGCCACGGAGCTTCAAAAAATCTAACCAGCTTTTGGATGATTCCATAAAACTTTCGTTAGAAATAACCCAACCGGCTGCCATTGAAGGGAAATATCCCCATTGATGACCAGAACCAAAATTTGAAGAACCATCAGCACGCATTACAACTGTAGCCATATAGGTTTCGTTATAGTCGTAACTCACACGGCCAAAAAAAGAAGCCAATTTGCTTTTTGTTGATCCGTTAACAGAGCCTGGGCCACCTGTTATTGTAGTTGCGCCAGTAGTACCTGAAGTATTACTCAAATAAGCATGAGCATAATCATTGTATAGATATCCGTCATTAGTTGTACTTAAATTAGAACCCAAACCTGATATTTCCATTGACTGACCGATTAAAGCGTCAAAATGGTTCGCATGAACATTAAACTTATAGTTCAGTGTATTTTCCAGAGAATAGTTGTAACCAGCTCCGGCCGATTGTTGTACCGTCATATCTGTATTCTGGATTAAGGCACCAAAGTTGTAGGTTGGTTGGAAATTACGATAGGTATTTGCATTCATTCTATATCCAAACTGAGATTTAAAAATCAAACCTTTAGCTGGTTGAATTTGCAAATTTGCAGACATATTCAAATTATAAGTATCCGTTTCATTATTTCCCCGTTTAGCAACCATTTCACCAACAGGATTGGTTGCGCCACCAAGATTTCCAAGGTTGAATCCAGTAGCAGTCTGATCAGAGTTGTCGAAATAATTTCCGTTAGCTCCATAAACAGGAATAAGAGGACAGCCAATCAACGCATTAGAAATATCATTTACATATTGAGTGCCAACTCCAACACCATGTTTCACAGAATAGTTGAAATTCAAAGTTTCACCAATCTTGATAATATCAAAAGATTTATTCTTCAGAATAATATGATCGGAATTCAAACGGACAGTAGTACGTTTATAACTGGAATTAGCCTGCTTTCCAAAAATACCGTCTTGTGAAGTATTAGATACTCCCATTGAAAATTTAGAGACATCATTACCACCAGCAATGTTAATAGCATGATTTTGAGTAGGTGCATTTTTATAACGCATCACCTCCATCCAGTTGGTCGTTTGCCCTGCCATAACTGCATTATAAGTTGTTCCTAATATAGACTTCCAGTTAATTGGAGTTATACCCTCATTTGTATTTATTTGGTCTTCAACTTGCATATACTGTTTTGCATTCAATAATGAAGGCATTTTAGCTATATTTTGAATACCATAATACCCGTCATAACTAACTTGTAGTTTGCCCGATTTACCTTGTTTAGTAGCAATCAAGACTACGCCATTGGCAGCACGCGAACCATAAATAGCAGAAGAGGCTCCATCTTTTAAGATATCGATAGATTCAATGTCGGATGGATTTAATGAATTAATATCGCCACCGGCAACACCATCAATAACATAAAGAGGATCAGAATTACCAATGGTACCAATACCCCGGATATTAACCTTAAAACTTTCTCCTGGTTGTCCCGAAGATTGGGTAATATTAACGCCTGGAGTTTGACTTTGCATTGCTGTGAGCGCATTGGTGGTACTCAATTTTTGAAGTTGGTCTCCGCTTACCTGAACCGTAGCTCCAGTAATTAACTTCTTTTTTACACTACCATAACCAATAGCAACAACTTCATCAAGAAGTTTTGAATCAGACTGAAGAGCAACATTGATTACATTACTCTTGACAAGAATTTCTTTCTTTTCCATACCAATGTATGAGAAAACTAGCGTAGCTCCCTGTGAAGTAACCAAATTATACTTCCCGTTCACATCCGTAATTGTCGCATTGGTTGTCCCTTTTAAGACGACAGAAACCCCTATTAATGGACTCCCATCACTAGAATCAGTTACAACCCCTGAAACAGAAAGGTTCTGTTGTGCAGATACAAGGCATACTCCAAACAAGAGTAATACCGACAAAAAAATGATTTTTCTTTTCATAAAATGAAATTTAATATTAAAAGGTTTCTATTTTTGCGAAATTAAACATTTCGACATTGCAAAAATAAAGTATTCGTAACAAGAATAATCATATTTTATTATCCTAACATAATACTATTTCGACAACAATACACTATTTACAATTTTAAAAAACAAATAATTGGCTATCAAATCTAATTTTACACACAAAACTCGCTTGATTTTAACCAAGGCAAACAAGAGTTAAGCAACTATTAATTATATAAAACGTATAGAGTTACAAAAATAAAACGTTAATAAATTAAACTTTACACGCGAAAACATTCGGCAATCCAGGAAATAGGAAAATTAAATAGCATTACTCCTATTCTATTTTCCTATTTCCTCACACTACTTTACATATTGTTCAGTATACGGCAGTGTGTAGTCTTCAAATTCTTTCCCATTTCTCTGTTAGGAAACTCTATTTTGGGCAACTTATTTATACTACCACAGACACCCCTTCATTCTATCAAGAATTCTGTTCATAAAATAAGTCACAGAGCTTCCATATTTGATTCAGCTCAACAATTCATCACTTTAGCCCAACACGGCATATGCTGACTAGTACATCCATGAGGAGCACTTAAGGTAATCATCTATTTTTTTAGGTTCATCCAAAAGAGAAAGGTATATCATCGTTAGATATCTCGAATGAGTTCAATGAACGTCATACTCATTGTTTAAAATAAAAAATACGAATAATATAGAAGTATCCAAAAGACAACTTTGCAGCTAATTCAAGTAGATCATTACAAGGAATCAA
>Ga0302159_10000286_pt1 | contig 11500 bp, 8 predicted proteins | sample I_Fen_E1_2_FD_193504 | JGI IMG/M metagenome (GOLD analysis project Ga0302159, IMG submission 193504) | Peat permafrost microbial communities from Stordalen Mire near Abisko, Sweden - I_Fen_E1_2 | ecosystem: Environmental > Terrestrial > Soil > Wetlands > Permafrost | place: Sweden: Abisko... | reverse complement strand
TTTGTGTCTTAGAAATAAAATCTTAGTTTCTTGGACGAGCTTCTTTAACAACCATTGAGCGGCCATCAAATTCAGCACCGTTTAATTCTTCGATTACTTTTGCAGCAGCTGCATCATCAGCCATTTCTACAAATGCAAATCCTTTTGATTTTCCAGTTTCGCGATCTTTGATGATTTTGCAAGATTCAACTTGACCATACTCTTCAATAACCCCTTGAAGGTCATTCTCGCGAACTTTGTAACTTAAGTTACCTACGTAAATGTTCATAAAATAAAAATAAAAAAAATTGAATAAAATGTGATTCAAGAACAGCATAAACAAACGGGGGTTAAAGCGAATTCTGCCCTTGAGAAGGATAGTCAGGAATAACCTTACGAAAAAATACACTTTCTTTTCGGTTACAAAGGAAAACAATTATTTTCGATTACACAACAAATAGTGTAAAAATATTTGAAATTTAGCGAATTAAGTGCATACATTTCAGTCTCGAATGAGTCCGTCGCCACTTATTAACCATTTATAAGAACATAATTCAGCCAATGCCATTGGACCACGAGCGTGCAATTTTTGTGTGCTGATTCCTATTTCTGCACCTAACCCAAACTGAGCTCCATCGGTAAAAGCAGTAGAGACGTTTGTATAAATGCAAGCTGCATCTACTACTTTATTGAAGTATTGAATATTTTGCTCATTTTCACTGACAATGCATTCACTATGCTTTGAACTAAATTTGGCAATATGCTCAACAGCTTCCTGAATGGACTCAACAGTCTTTACTGACATTTTATAATCGAGGAATTCAATTCCGTAACTCTCCTCCGTGGCTTTCTGCAATAAATTATTCGGATATTTTCCATTCAAGAATGTGAAAGCTTTTACATCAGCATAAATTACCACCGATTTTTCAGCTAATTGTTGACAAAGTTTTGGTAAATCTGCCAATCGTTTCTCATTTAGAATCAAACAGTCCAGGGCATTACATACACTTACCCGACGGGTTTTGGCATTGAGAACAATTTTCGCCCCTCTTTCAACATCACCAAAAGCATCAAAATAGGTGTGGCAAATTCCAGCACCGGTTTCAATTACCGGAATGCGCGAGTTATCGCGAACAAAATCAATCAAACCTCTTCCTCCACGCGGTATTATCACATCAACAGTCCCGACAGCATTCATCAACTCCGTTGTAGCTTCGCGTCCGGCTGGAAGCAAAGTCACAATATTTTTATCGAGTTCAAACCGATCTAAAACAGATTGAATAACCTGAACTATAGCTAAATTAGAATTGTGAGCATCTGTTCCTCCTTTCAAAACACAGGCGTTACCTGATTTAAAACAAAGCGAAAAGACATCAAAACTAACATTGGGACGAGCCTCATAAATAATTCCAACAACGCCAAAAGGAACTGTGACTTTATTGATTTTCATTCCGTTTGGACGTTCAGTTTCCATCAATATTTTACCCAAAGGCGATGGTAAAGAAGCTACATGACGAATATCTACAGCAATTCCAACTATGCGTTCTTTAGTTAGCAACAATCTATCATACATCGGATTGCTTTTATCCATAGCAGATAAATCTTTGGCATTTTCGGTCAGAATAAATTCTGTCTGAAGCTCTGCTTCATCAGCAAGTGCAAGTAAAACACGATCAATCGTTTCGCTACTCTGCAGGTTTAGCGAACCTGAAGCTAACACAGATGCTTCTTTCCAATCGGAATATTTCATATTTACAATTTTTATTTTTTTTGTTCGGAAGCAGTAAAGCACAGAAAAAATAAAAGTCTGTTACTAATCATCAAAGTCATTTACGCTTTGCTGTACCTACTTTTTTTACTGCTGTACCTGGCTTCCTTGCCGCTACACCAGGTCTTTTCACTGCCACGCCAGGTTTTCTGACGACTCCCGCTGTTTTCCTAACCGCAATTTTTGAAGGAGTCACAACAGATGCACCAATTCCCACTACCGGAGCTGGAGCTTCAACAACAGGTATTGTTACAGCTGACTCATTTGTTTGCATTTTTTGCGTTATAGTTTCTTGAATCAACTCTGGTTTTACCTGAACTTTCTTAGCTGTAAATGGTTCTTTGACCATCCTGTCTATATCCCTATAAGGGAATACAAGATTACTTCCACCAATAGCTCTTAATTTTATCTGTACATTAGGCACTTGCTCAACAATGATTCCTCTAAACAAATTGCCGTTCTTCAAATAAATCACATCAATATAATCACTAACGATGGAATCAGAATGATTCGAAGAACAATCATAATTAACCAGATACTTAAACGTTTTTATACTTTCCTGACTAATTCCGGCTTCATGTACGTTCGGTTTCCATATAGCACCTGAAGCGAAATCAATTATTGGACCATAAGGCACTGGAACTCCCAAAGGAATAGAACCTACAGAAAGAATTATTGAGCCGACAAAAGCTTCGGCCCTAAATGTTCGAAATTTGTAACTATATGTCTGTTCCGGGCATCCATCCTCTTTAACTATGAATGAAAAATTATTAGCCTGAACTCTTGGAACTTTAAATATAGCTGTTCCGTACCCTTTAACTTCCCCTTGATATATGATTTGCGCTTTGGGGTGATCATTGTTAATTATGACGTGTGCATTATAGGTAGAGCCACCAACCAACGTTGCACAACTTGAAAATAGAGCAACACAAGCAAGAATCACACTAAAAATACAACCTATTTTTCTTACATTCATATACTAGATACTTTATTCAATTTATATATTATCATCTGCTAAATTCAAAAATTATGCATGGCTGTCAATAACAACTCTGGTAAAAACACTCCAAAGATAATTAACCACATCCTAATTTGCAAATGTTTACACAAATAAAACAAAAATATCCAACATTAAGAACTATTGCGACAAACAAATAGATGTAATTGTAGCAATAAATAGCAAAACAACTAAACAATAAGCGACAACTATCTAATTCTTACTTAGAACCGGATTCCACAAAATTAAACACACTCTATTACTCCAAGTACAAATAATCACAATGGACAAGAGGTTTTTGATTTTTTCGACCTAAAACAGCCCTTGCTTTTTCGCTATCATATTGCACCTTTCCAACACCAAGCAACAGTCCGTTTTGATCAAAAATTCGAACAATATCATCCTTTTCAAAATCACCTACAATTTGGGTGGCTCCAATAGGAAGCAAACTCACAGCTTTTTCTCCAACAAGAACTTTCGCGGCATTTTCGTTTACATGAATTTCTCCTTTAGCAAAACCTTCGCTATGAGCAATCCATTTTTTTACACTTGAGACATCTCCACTCGAAGCAACAAAATGCGTACAAACCACACTTGACTTTTTATCAAGTAATTGCAACAATATGTTTTCGCGTTTGCCATTTGCAATATAAACATCGATACCTTCGTCTGCAATTTTACGCGATATCGTCGTTTTAGTCAGCATTCCTCCACGTCCAAAAGTTGACTTCGAACTTTCTATAAAATCCGAAACATCTTGTCCTTTTTCAATCTGCCCAATCACTTTCGACTCTGGATTAGACGGAGAACCATTAAAAATGCCATCTATATTACTAAGGATAATCAATGCATGCATATCCATCATTGAAGCAATCAATCCCGAAAGCTCATCATTATCAGTAAACATAAGCTCTGAAACTGAAACAGCATCGTTCTCATTTACAATTGGAATAACATTATTTTCCAGCATTACCCGCATGCAATTGCGTTGATTCAAATAATGACGCCGACTGCTAAAATTTTCTTTTGTTGTAAGTACCTGCCCAACGGTTATCCCCTGTTCCCGAAATAAATCATAATAATGATTTATCAGCTTGGCTTGACCTACGGCAGAATAAAGCTGACGTTGATCTACCACATCTATTTTTTTGCTAATTCCCATGACACTCCGCCCTGACGCAACTGCTCCAGATGAAATCATCACAATTTCAACACCCTTTTTATGCAACTGGGAGATTTGATCTACCAACGCCGACATACGTGTAACATCTAACGTCCCATCGGCCCGTGTCAGCACATTACTGCCTATCTTTACTGCTATTTTCTTAAATCGCAATGACATATTTCTTATATTACCGCCCAGATCAATTATTTTTCATTATACACCACATGCATAAGCGTCATCCCTACAGCATTTAGCGTATTTTTATCTACGTTGTCCATAGTATCATGGGTTGTATGCCAATAGGCTCCAAAACCACTTCCAGAATTTGGATCGTAATGTATAATATCGATAGTAGGAATACCTGCAATTTTATTTACATAGATATGATCATCGGTGATAGCACCGCCCTTTTCATCTTTAAAATACTGACCAAAGCCAAGACTTTTTGCTTGTGCCCATACCGTATTCACAACAGCACCAGCATAATAATCAGAGGCTTGTTCCCTGCAAAAAGTGGCTCCCGGGGCCCCAACCATATCAAGCAATATTCCAAAACGAGCTTGATAACCGGGGACATGGGGATGCTGCGCCCAATATTGAGTTCCTAAGCACCATGAATCCTCACTGCTTTGACCTCCACTAGCACTTTCAGGCTGTCCGTAATCTTCCGAATCTAAGAAAATGATATCCACTCCGACCTTAGGTTCATTTTTGCCTATTAATCTGGCCATCTCGAGCAATACACCTACTCCACTGGCGCCATCATTAGCTGCCATCACTGGCTTCTTCCTATTCTCAGGTTTTGGATCATTGTCAGCCCACGGACGAGAATCCCAATGCGATAAAAGTAAAATCCGAGTCTCTGATTTGGGGTTAAATGATCCTATTATATTTACAGATTTTAAAATCGTTCCATCGAAAGCTTTTAAATCGGCCTTTTGTTCAATCACCTCTGCGCCAAAGTGCTTTAATTTAGAGACTAGATATCCGGCACAAGCATCGTGAGCAACCGTGTTAGGTACACGTGCGCCAAAGTCTACTTGTTTTTTTACATATAAATAAGCTGAATCAGAGGAAAAAACAGGTACACTAATTGTTTTTTCAGCAGCCTGTCCACTCTTAGTTGTATGAGTGCAAGCTACAAGTTGAAAAAATGGAAGGAAAAGAATTAATATTTTTCTCATATAGAACTAAATGAGCCACAAAGATACTGATTTATGATGAAAAATCGAATTTCATTTCATAGAATGCATTTACAATTAGAAAACAAATCATTGACTGAACATAAGTAGTTACAAGTAAATAATTACGAGATACAAGACTGTTCATCTGGATTTTGTTTTCAAAAAAGCAAACCATTAAATATCATTGTTTACTTATAAGGGCGTAGATTTCATAAATTAATTTTCTAATTATCAACATGTTTTTTTTAATTCAAAGAAAGAAAATCTACTTTTCAAAGAAATTCAGGAATAGCTATCAAATAACTCAAATTAAAATTCTAGTTTTGTATTAGATTCTCTCTTTGATCAATAAATTTTGCTTTCACTCAAAAAAAGATGCAAATTAATCACAGAAACTCATTTTCTACCGGCTCATCTCATAAGACATATATACGACTGATAAACAATAAAATACACATTATAAAAATATGAATATGATTAAAAAAACGCAGAGGTTCTCAAAAAACAGGTTGTAAAACATGTTTTTTGACTTGTATCAATGAAAATTTACCTGTTATTTTGTCATCGTTAACTAAACAACACAATCTTTTTTATACCTTAAAAAACTAATACCTATTGAAACGCGAGACTTTGTGAAAAGTCTCGCGTTTTTTTATGCTCATTTTTAGTTTTTTGTGCAATATAAAATTGTGAATTCAATAAAAACTGCTATTTTTGCGAGTCATTTTTCAGAAAAATGACTTTCTTCCGGTTTCAATCCAAAAGACATTGAAAAGAACAAAAACAAACACCCATTAGTTTTGAAGTTATCTATCACAAAATACTAATCTAATTATTAAAAAATGAGTTTTAATATTGTTGTTCTTGCTAAGCAAGTGCCCGATACACGCAATGTAGGGAAAGATGCAATGAAAGCAGATGGAACGGTTAACCGTGCAGCGCTTCCGGCCATTTACAATCCCGAAGATCTAAATGCGTTGGAACAAGCTCTTCGCTTGAAAAGCAAAATCGAAGGTGCAACGGTTCATATCCTTACTATGGGACCAGCCCGTGCCGCTGAAATTATTCGTGAAAGTATGTACCGCGGTGCTGATGGTGGTTATTTGTTAAGTGGTCGTGAATTCGCAGGTTCAGACACATTAGCGACTTCTTATGCCTTGGCCTGTGCCGTTCGAAAGATTGGCAAAGTTGATTTAATCGTTTGCGGCCGTCAGGCTATTGACGGTGATACCGCTCAGGTTGGCCCACAAGTTGCAGAAAAACTTGGCTTACCACAAATCACTTACGCAGAAGAGATTTTAGACTTTTCTGACAATAAAATCACCGTTAAACGCCGCCTGGAACGCGGTATTGAAGTTGTAAAAGGCGCTTTACCAATGTTGGTAACAGTAAACGGCTCGGCTGCAAACTGCCGCCCACGTCATGCAAAACTAACTTTAAAATACAAGCATGCCGCAACTCCTTCAGAAAAACAAGAAGCTGGCTCCGATTATACCGATTTATATGATACTCATCCATACCTGAACATCACCGAATGGGGTGTAAACGATATTGAACACGACATTCGATGGCTTGGACTTACAGGCTCGCCTACTAAAGTAAAACAAATCGAAAATGTAGTGTTCACTGCCAAAGAAAGCAAACGTCTGACTGCTTTGGATGTTGAAATCGAAGACTTGATAAAAGAATTAATTGCTAATCACACGATAGGATAATTTACTATGAACAATATATTTGTATATCTTGAAATTGAAGATGGAGTTGTAGGCGACGTTAGCCTGGAATTACTAACCAAAGGCCGCAGTCTGGCCAAACAATTGAACTGTAAATTAGAAGCTGTAGCAGCCGGTTATCAACTGGACAAGATCGGTGCTCAGGTCTTTCCTTATGGTGTTGACGTACTTCATCTGGCCGACGACAAACGGTTGGTACCCTACACTTCGCTACCTCACACTTCGCTATTGGTAAATATTTTTAAAGAAGAAAAACCACAAATTGCACTCATGGGTGCAACTTCTATTGGTCGCGACTTAGGTCCTCGCGTTTCTTCTGCTTTGTTTAGCGGTTTAACTGCCGATTGTACTTCACTTGAGATCGGAACTTATGAAGATAAAAAAGCCGGCAAAGTATATGAAAATCTACTCTATCAAATCCGCCCTGCATTTGGAGGAAACATTGTAGCTACAATTGTAAATCCCGATTGCCGCCCACAAATGGCGACCGTACGTGAAGGCGTAATGAAAAAAGAAATCAAGGATGCCAAGTTCATTGGTAAAACCCGCAAGCTCGATGTTTCTAAATATGTGGCCGACACAGATTTCGTGATTGAAGTGATTGAACGTCACATGGAGAAATCGAAATTAAACATCAAAGGCTCTCCAATTATTGTTTCTGGAGGTTACGGTGTTGGGAGTGCAGAAAATTTCAAACTGTTACATGAACTAGCTGCCACGCTGGGTGGCGAAGTAGGCGCTTCACGTGCAGCTGTAGATGCGGGCTTCACAGATCACGAACGTCAGATAGGTCAAACGGGAACAACCGTTCGTCCAAAGTTATACATTGCTTGCGGTATTTCCGGACAAATACAACATATTGCCGGTATGCAGGAAAGTGCTATGATTATTGCCATCAATAATGATCCTAAAGCACCAATCAATGCGATCGCCGATTATGTAATTACAGGTACAGTAGAAGAAACTTTACCCAAGATGATTAAGTATTACAAAAAGAACTCGAAATAATATGAACTTTTTTAACGACAATTCCAACATAAAATTTCAACTTTCGCATCCGTTGATGAAGAAAATAGTTGCCCTCAAGGAGCGCAATTTTGTTGAAAAAGATAAATATGACTACGCTTCGCGCGATTTTGAAGATGCAATTGATAATTACAACAAAGTCCTCGAAATTATCGGTGAAATAGCGAGCGATATCATTGCACCTAATGCAGAGAGTGTTGACCACGACGGACCGCTTGTATCAAACAGCCGTGTTCAATATGCACGCGGCACTCAGGAAAACCATGACGCACTGACACAAGCCGGTGTTTATGGTCTTACTTTGCCCCGTCAATATGGCGGATTAAATTTTCCGATAGTAGCTTACGTTATGTCTGGCGAAATAATTGCACGTGCCGATGCCGGATTTGCTAACATATGGGGACTACAAGATTGCGCTGAAACAATTGCCGAATTTGCTTCTGAGGAAATCAAAGCCGAATTTTTACCCCGTGTTGTTGCAGGTGCAACCTGCTCAATGGACCTAACTGAACCGGATGCTGGTTCCGACTTGCAAGCTGTTCAGCTAAAAGCGAGCTATAATGAAGCTGATGGAATATGGTATTTAAATGGCGTTAAACGATTTATTACAAATGGAGATGCTCAGATAAAACTGGTTTTGGCACGTTCGGAAGAAGGAACAAGCGATGGTCGTGGCCTATCTTATTTTGTTGCCGAAAATAAACACGACAACACAGTATTAGTTCGTCGTATCGAAAACAAACTAGGTATCAAAGGCTCTCCAACTTGCGAATTGGTATTCAACAATACTCCGGCCAAATTAGTTGGAACCCGCCGCATGGGTTTGATCAAATACGTTATGTCATTAATGAACGGAGCGCGATTAGGAATTGGAGCTCAATCGGTGGGACTTTCATCTGCAGCTTACAACGAAGCATTGGCTTATGCAAAGGATCGTCGTCAGTTTGGAAAAGCTATTATCGAGTTCCCTGCCGTTTTCGAAATGGTGTCCATCATTAAAGCCAAACTTGATGCTTCACGTGCTTTGCTTTACGAAACAACTCGCTTTGTAGATATTTACAAAGCTTACGAAGCAATTGAAAGTGAACGAAAACTGGATGCAACTGAAAAAGCCGAATACAAAGAATATCTTAAGCTAGCTGATGCATTAACTCCAATGCTTAAAATGTTCTCGAGCGAATATGCAAATCAAAATGCTTATGATTGCGTTCAGGTTCATGGCGGTTCGGGCTTTATGAAAGATTATGCCTGCGAACGTCTATACCGTGATGCACGTATCATGACCATTTACGAAGGAACTTCACAATTGCAGGTAGTGGCGGCTATCCGCCACGTAACCACTGGGAATTATCTGAAGATGATTCACAATTACGATGCACAGCCTATTAATCCGGAATTTACATCATTCCGCAAACGCCTACAAATAATGACTAATTTGTATGCTAATGCTGTTGCCCGCGTGAACGAGATCAAAAATCAAGAGTATCTCGATTTTCAGGCCCGACGCTTGGTGGAAATGGCGGGACATATCATCATGGGTTACCTGCTCATCATCGACGCTTCGCGTGACAACGAGGACCTGTTCCGCAAATCAGCAGAAGTATATCTGAACTATGGCGAAGTAGAAGTACGCAGACATGCTGCTTTTATTAAAACATTTGACGTAGAAAATGTTGACGTTTACAAAGTAGTATAACAACAACCAGATAAACTGAAATGCCCTAAAGAACCAAAATTCCTTAGGGCATTTTTTATGCAAAGTATGGCTTACTTATCTTCTCGCCTTAGAACTCCCACATATCGACAAATTTCACCGGCATTTGAAACTCCTTCAACAATCACAGTATAATTGTTTGCTTTGTCGGCTGCATAAAAGCCTATGTGTATGTTCCCATTTTTATCTGCTACCAGTTTGGGGTTCCAATAAATAGTAGTCCTTAAATCTGGATCCTGGCTTCTATAAAGGGTACCCACAGCATATTTTGGGGCATAAAATTCAATAGGTTTCTGGTATCCGAGTGGCATGATACGCGCTACACTTGTCGAGGGGGAAGTTTTTTTTACATTTTCATATTTTTTCAGAGTAATGGCAATAACTCCATTTGCACCACGTGAGCCAAAAATGATAGTATTCGCACCTTTGAAAATGTCTACACTCGCCAAATCCTTTGCAGTTAGGTAAGAAAACTCCGAGATATCATGCACTTCCATATCATCGATCAAAATCAATGGGCTTGATCCACGAATTGATATTTTATCACCGTTGACCTGAACGCCAGGAAATGTCATCAGCAAATTCATGAAACTCAAATCCTTATAAAGCTCCAGCTGCTCTGTTGTAACTTGCGAATCACCCATTCCCGTATAATAGCTTTTATTTGTATTCGAATTTTTCCGTGCCTTAACTGTCACTTCATTTAAACTGATAACCCACATTCCACCTTCGTTATAATACTTTTCCCTACTTTGTTTAAGATACTCGCTTTTATCAGTCAGCATATTTGCTTTTAATGAAACCGGAATGAATGACTCTGAATCAGGAAAATTATCTACATCAGGAATTATTTCCACATCAGCAAAGCTTCCTGCTTTGTTTGCTTTCAGCACAAAAGACGTACTATCAGGAAATTCAATTCCAGATATCAAAAAGCGACCAAGACTATCAGTCTTTGAAGTTCCAAACATATTCCTATATGATGATGAGATAGCTACTACATCACACTTCTTTGCCGGACCATTCAGTATGTTTTTTACTTTACCCGAAAGTACCTGACCAGCTTCAGCATAAAATTTAGGTTTATTATTTACCGATTTTACCACATCCGCTGTATTAAAACGATGCCACCCCTGAGTCAACATTAATACATCGGTCTTTTCGCGTGTTGTTGCAGTATTATCTACAAAATAAGAACCAGGATCCTCTACATACCCCTTAATGTCAGAAGTCAACAATAAATTTGTCAGGATATTATCTGCCAATGAATCCTGTTTTACGACATGACTATCTGTGACGCTTATTGAAAAATTTCCATCGATAGCTTTACCAAGTGCTGACTTTAAGTTCAAATTCAGATCAACAAGTTCATGCTTGCTGTACGTCGGTTTATTGCTCTCCATAGAAATTACAGGAAGATTAAAGTTTCTTACAAAAGTCAATCGTTCGCAGTAAGTATATCCTAACGAATCGATAACAGAAAGTGAAGCAATTCCTGCCGGAAGAAGCGACTCAGAAATTTGTCCTCTAAGATTTCGAAGCGATTGAATGGCATATACTTTTCCTCGCGAGTGCAACAGTAGATAAAGCGATTTATCTTGTATATTAGTGTTATTGGTTACTTCATACATTATTTTTCCTTTGTTGTAGACCAAACGCATAACTACACCTGTTTCATGACTTTTTGGTAATTCAAATCGTTTTCGAATACCTTCTCCACTTTTTACAATTGCATAGTATGTTTCACCAGGATGAGTCTGCATTACAAACTTCCCCATTCCTTTATTAAGAGTTGTTATGTCAGCAACCTCTTCCTTTTTATTATTAAAAACTTTGCCTGATACCGAAGTTGACAAACCATTTTTCCCAATTGCCTTAAAAGCAATGGTTTGAAATATATTATTCAACAGAACACCGCTCTCAGGAAAGAACTG
>Ga0302159_10000281_pt1 | contig 11563 bp, 9 predicted proteins | sample I_Fen_E1_2_FD_193504 | JGI IMG/M metagenome (GOLD analysis project Ga0302159, IMG submission 193504) | Peat permafrost microbial communities from Stordalen Mire near Abisko, Sweden - I_Fen_E1_2 | ecosystem: Environmental > Terrestrial > Soil > Wetlands > Permafrost | place: Sweden: Abisko... | reverse complement strand
TTGTCGATATTTGCGGTTATAGCACTTGTTTCGGACAATACTTCATTAATGTACAACTCTTCATCTGAATCATAGTCTGTATCAAATGAGGCACTTGTCATCTTCTTGGGAAACTCTGAAATTACATTTTGCAACTCTTTAAATTGACTCCAGAACGCAGCATTACTATAAAGGTTGCTGTAATTTGCAAAAGCACTTTTAGTACTATACAACGAACTTAGTGATTTTTGAATTTGAAGTGTCGGAGAAAAAGTATCCTGAATAACTCCAAGAGATTTGGGTGTCATTTGACGAACAAGTATATCGATATTTGACAAACCAAGAGCACTATGCATCTTGTTAATCTGACCTGTTTCCTTAGGAATGGCACTCATTATTGACGCGTAAGCTACTGATTTCGCGGGAATAGAATATTTTGGCATGGCAATATTCATCATCTTAGTTAATGCAGTTGATGTAGCCATGACAGCAGTAACATTTTTGAATGTGTCAATTTTATATAGATTCATTATTTTTTTTTGCTGTGTAACCATGTCTAAAATGGCGTCCATTGAAGATCTTCCAATTTCTTCGGATTTAACAAATTCATCCATTACTCAGTATTGCTATTAAAACAGTTGCTATTAATGCTATTATCGAAATGTAAACACCAATTTTAGTCCAGTCCGGTTTTGACTCTTTTTTTGGATTTTTTAGTGCCATCCATTTCATAACTAAATCTTCAATTATGGTCGGAGAAGGTAGATTTTCACTTGCCTGATCTGTGCCCTGCTGTAACTTTTCAATCTTCGTTTTAGCAAGTGGCAAAATGACATATTGTAAATGTTTATAAAAATCATCTTTTTTACCTGTAAACTGAGCTAAGTGATAGTCTAAAAGCAAATCTATCTTATAGATTGGAGTTATATTAATAAGTTTATCAATGAAATGATTATCAATTATTTCGTTCAATTTTATTGTCCTATCGTTTTGATTACTGACAGTATTTAGAATATATCTCACGTCTGAAATAGGAAGTAAAACTATATCAAAAGCTGTCCTGTTTTTATCATCATATTTAAATCCAGGAGTCATTTGACTCCCATAATATAAATATGCTTCTTCAAGGAATGCGTTTGATAAATCATTGTCTTCTAAATAAATAGGGTAATGAATCTTGAAAAATTTATTGTGTTTTATTTCCATTTCTATGCCTCCACTATTTTCATTTCTTCATCTGTTAAATCATACAACTTATAAACTAATTTATCAATATTGTTTATTCTGCTGTTATTTAAATACTCTCTTTGTCGCCAGTTATTTTTACGGGGATTTCATTCAATTTTACACTACCTTTTTGTGGACTTGCATTATCGGCATACACTATCCATGTAATTTCGCAATCAACTGATTTATAACTTGCATCCAATTTTATCTTTTCTGATCTGCCTCTCAATCCGGGCAATACCGGATCAAATCTTGAAGGACCATATTCAGGAACGCTTTGTAAACCAGTATTTTTAAATCCTACAATATCTCTGAAGGTATTCTCTCCATAAAATTCAACCGATCCTTCATTCGGTTTCTTAAGGTATTTTATAGCGTCTGAATCACATATTATTTCAGGTAGTTGTACAAAATAATTGATATAATTGGCAAAAGTCTTGCCGTTATTTATCGGAAAAACTCTTAAAGTATGAATTGTAATATACTTTTGGGGAGGCTCTACAGCTTCTTTACTCAACGAAAATGGCTTATATTGAGGAAAAATTGAGTTTTTACCTTCTTCATAAGTGTATTCTTCAATCTCAAAATCCAGTTCAATTACCGGATATTTCAATCGATTCATAATATCTTTAATTTCATAGTCGAGCATGGGTACTGACTCGAAATTATATCGCTTATAGTATTTGAATTCTTTTGTGTTTTGGTGTGCTGTTGCACTTTGTGGAACCTCAACTACATAAACTACATCATCAAGCTGTTCTAAAGCAATAGGATAAATCCGTAGTCCATCAATTTTTGGGCTTATTCCGTTCGAAATCACCTGATCCAACCATTCTTTTGAAATTACGGAACGTTTCACAGGTGTTATTTTTTCGGGCAAATGTTTTCTTTCACCCGAACCAAACTCTTTTATACCATAAATGATTACTCCACCGGCAGAATTTGCCATAGCACTAACGTCCTTAGCAATTTCTTTTTTATAATGCTCTGTGTTTTGGAGCGCATCAGCCGATTTATATTCAAGCTGTATGCTTTCTTCAACACCATCCAAAATAAGGGTTTCCAATTCTTTTAAACTTTTAGGCACTATCATTCCTTTATTCCTTTCTTTAAAATGAGATGTTCGGCATCCAGAGTTGAAACTGACATTAACTGTCGTAATGCATCAAAAACTTCTTTGAATTGACTGTCGTATTTAGTTTCAAGAACGGTTAATTTTTGGGAAAGTTCCTGATTGGTGGAAACAATTTCGCGTATTTTTACAAACACCCTCACTACCTGAAGACTCGCAGATATGGCTTGAGCAGTATTCAATACACTGGCAAGCATTAATGCGCCATGTTCTGTAAACACAAAAGGAAGTTTACGACGCCCCCCTCTGTTTGATATCGCATTTTGCGACATCAAATCATCCTCCATGTTTGATATCGCATTTTGCGACATCAAATCTGCCCATTCATCTTTGGTAAGTTGAAACATGAAATCGGCAGGGAAACGAAGCAAGTTGCGTTTTACCTGTTCATTGAGCCGACTGGTAGTTACACCATAAATCTTACCCAAATCGGAATCGAGCATTACTTTTTTTCCACGAACAGCATATACAAGATTTTGTAGGTCTGATTGTTGAGTAGCTATTAGTTCGTTTTCCATCAGTTTTAATCCTTAAGTGTTTGATTCTTTGATTTTTTCGCAATCTTACATTTATTTAAATTTCTATCTTTTCATATTCCCCCTCACTCAACCTAAAAACTGGATCTATTACCTTTACTTTTTCATAGGTTAAATCGTAGAGTTTATAAACTAATTTATCAATATCAGATTCAAGTTTGGACGTGTCGATATTTTCTTGTTTGCCAATAAGGATTTGGTCAACGAGTTCAATAAATGGTTGTTGGTCAATTCGAGAAATATTCTTTATCGGAAATTTACGCAAGTCTTCCAAAATTATTTTAGGAAACATCTGGCGGACTGACTTTGCAGTATTTTTCATAAAGTAATACGACATTAGCTTACTGTTGAGTAATGCTAACACATATTTCAAAGATATATTGGTGCTTTCTTTTTCGATAATAGCAATATTACTTCTATTATAAAGGAACACATCTTCTGTATATGTTGCAATCACAGATTGGGGATATTTTCCGGCAATTTCCCTAATGATTATTTTCTTCCCATCAAACAAATTGAAAGTTCGGGGTGCTGCTAAATGACTTCCGTACCGCAAATATGTGCCCGACCATTTAAAAAAATATCTTCCCACATCTTTTCCTTCGAGGTATTTATAAGTATTTTCGTCAAATTTATAGTCGTAATCATAAATACGATTTTTCACATCCTCCGGACTTTGCTTTGGTATTCCTTTTCCTGATTCATAAGCTTGTAAGCCAGCTTTTATTAAAACGAGATTATCTAATATATCAGAATCAGAATTCAATTTCTCGGTTATCTTATCACTTTCGGTGGTTGAAAACACATTAAATTCATATCCTTTATTCTGCTGAAAGAGCGATTGTGATTTGGTTTGATTCAATACGAATTCTGTACCATCATTTGAAAAGATATTGACAGAATCAAGTTCGGCAGGTTTCTTGTTGGTACCTGAAAAAATAATAGTTTCAACATTAACTCCTTCAAAAGTGTAACCCATTAGGTTTATTATTTCTGATAATGAAGTTTCAGCTAAAATATGTTTTCGGAGATTTTGAGCCGAACTAACCATTAATAATGAATTGGGAACGATTAATGAAAACTCACCATTGTTTTTAAGTATTGAAATAGTTTTTTCAATGAATAGAAAAAATAAGTTTACCTGATATTGAGAAGTTTGGTAATTAGTAGTAAAATATTTTTTGGTAGATAAATCGAAATTCTCTCGGGCAAAAACGTATGGTGGATTCTCAATCACTACATCAAATCCTACAAAATCACCCTCATTATCCAATACTTCCGGAAATTCAAACCTCCATTCGAAAGCATCTTTATAAATGGCATTCGAAAGGATTTTTCCCTGTTCTTTTTCCAGTTTATCTAATTTCTTGGTGGTATTTTCGAGTTTAACTCTAAGTGCCTTTGGTACTTTCTCGCCCCAAAGTTCCAACCTATTTATCTCACTCGTTATATTTGTTTCGGCAGCCCTCGCTTTTGAGAAAGTAAGTTTAAATGGGTCGTCTATATTTGCTTTGAAATTGGTTTTGATAGAATCAATAATGCTTTGCAATTCACGCTTGGTGTCCCGGTTTTTTACATTACGGTATTCAGCCACAAAATTACGGTATTGCTCAATTGTGTAACCTGTGCTTTTCAGTGCTTTTTTTATGTTGACATCTAATGAAAAACGGCTTATAAGGCTGTTGCCACATTTTATATTAATGTCGATATTGGGGAGAGTTTCCAATTCGTAGGGTGCTGTTTGGTCATTTCCTTGTCTGTAATACGCACTTTTGAGCAATTCAATCCAAAGGCGTAAGCGACATATTTTGACTGAATTTGGATTAATATCTACGCCAAAGAGGCAGTTTTCAATAATGGTTTGCTTTTCGTGAAAAAGTGTTTTTTGTAGTCGTTGAATTTCTTTGCTTTGTGGCCTTCCGTTTACCATTAAGTATTTAAACGGGTCGACAGTAACTGCATCGGTAATAATGAGCTCGTCGTTAATTACGTCAAGTTCATAGCTTGTCATACGAACTCCTACTTCGTCGACCAAAATACCTAATTCATATTTTATAACAATAAGTTCGTTGAGGGCAGACACAAGGAAGTGACCGCTACCAACAGCGGGGTCACACAAGCGGAGTGAATTAATTAATGCATTGAACTCCAATAAATCTTTCACTGAACGGCGATCGGCCATATAATTTTTCAGGTCGTCGAACTGCTCAATATTCCAACCATAGGCATCACGAAACTTCTGAACTACTGCCATCCTGATTGTTTGGCGGCACATATACATGGTAATGAATCCGGGTGTAAAAATAGAACCGTCCTTATATCCATTTATTTTTTCAAACACTTTACCAAGTACCGAAGCATTGATAATGGTTTTAGAATCTTCTTTTACATCGTCGGAACCTTCGCTTGCAAAATCATAAGCGTTCAAGAACTGAAAGAAATAACTAAGTGTGTTTAGTTTTTCGCCTTTTTTCTTTTGTTCTTTCAGCACTGAATTATGCATCAAGTTTAATAAGAGTGAGTTGTCCAACTCATTTACTTTTATGGTTTGGTCTTCCAACTCGCTTATCTCAAACAAAGAACTATTGAGATAAGGCACTCTAAAGTATTTAGTCTGTATTTCTGATTTTCGGCTTGGAAAATCGACTGCAAGTACTTTGTGAAACAGCTTAGCAAGTTCATCATAATCGAATATCATATCTGAATTCAGGAATCTGAATTCTTTATCGCCCTGATGATAACTCACTAATTGTCCTTCGAGCAGTTTGAGGAACAAAATGCGGTTCATCCATGTGATACAAAGTTCGAGGGCTACATTGAAGTAATTCTCATCCGAATTTGCACCTAAATTGCTGCGGTCAGTAATTTTGTGTAAACCAACTGTTTTTAGTTGTTCTATGGTATTTTCGAGCAGTGAGGCTTCGTTTCTGTCGTCTTTTTTTCGGCGGATAATTAATTTTCCACTTTCTTTGACTTCTTCAAGTCCTATGATATGTAGCAGCTCTTTATAGAATAAATTATCAAGTGTGTTACTATCTTCGGCAAATTTTACTTTGAGTAAGTGGTAAGGCGAAAGGATTTTAAGTAACGGTATCAGATTTTTATCATCAGTTTTATCATCATTGAGCAACCATTTCTTGTAAACACGAATGTCAAAATAGGTACACGGAATTTCAACATCAATGGTCGGTATAATTTTACTTACCTCATCGTAGAAAAACGGCGTGTCTTTTTTATCGTTTTTGTAAAGTTCGAATAGTTTCTTTATTTTGCTGTTGCGGTAAATATGCTTGTCAAAATAATTAGCATCAATAATATACCATTCGTACACATTGGTTATAAGCAGGTTTTTCAGTTCGTTATTATTAGCGGTAATCCGCTCTTCCATGTAGTACAGAATAATTTCCCCCAAGGCTTTAGAATTCGGGGTTTCAACTGAAAACATTTCCACTTTATTGCTTGGGCGTTTAGCTTCAGCAATTACCCCCACATTACCCTTATTACTTTTACCCAAATGAACAACCAAGTCAATAGTACCTTTTGTATTTACTTCGTTTGTGTCTTTGTAATAAGTGTCCCGCAGAAAATCACGTACATGATTTTTTTGATTTTCCTCCCGTTCGATTTCATCAATTTTACCTAATAAACGAATGAGATTGTATTTAAAAGTATCTATTTCCTGACGTGTAGGACGCTGACGCAAAAAGGCTTTATTAAGTGATTTTTTGGGTGAGAGGGGAGTGAACTTCATAATTGCCTGGATATGATTTAGATCTGGATTCAGTTATTTTATCAATGCTCAAAATTACAAATTCCATTTTACATTTCCTCTTTTTTTTACATACAAAAAAATACAATCTCCAAAAAGACTTTGAAGTATTGTATTTTCTTGATTATATTGTCTGTGAATTATCTTTTCTCTCTTAGGTATTGAGCAGTTGCCAGTAGTGTTTCGGAGAATAGTTTTTTGTCTTCGTGGAGCATTATTTAACTCTCCATTTTTTCTTATTCGGTAATACCGATTCTGAAACAGGCATGTTGTACTCTGTTACCGGATTTAGCGAAGCCGCAATTTTATTTATCAATAATTCGTCTGCTCCTATATTTTCGAGCATAGCTCCACAAAGCGCCTGTACAGCAGGATTGTATTTTAATAATAAAGTAGCTAATATTTTTACTTTTTCAGGGGGGAGTTGTCTGATAATAATAATTAATCTATCGCAGGCCTCATCGGGTGTCGTTCCAGGGATTTAGCGAATAAAACGAATGGCATCGAGTATGCGGAGCATTTCGATATTTGTTTTTGTAATCTTATTGGGTTGTACGATGAAAGAGATTTTATAAATACCTCTTGTGAGTGATCTTCGGTACATATTGGTGCCAATTTGAAGAGCGGCTGGTATCTGGGTTGTAAGTCCCATTTCGTTGTAGCATTGTATCCTGTGATGTATCCTACTATTTCACTATTCTGTTCCAACAAGTCTTTTGTAATCTGATAGACTGATGGCTCTAATGCACCAAACCTGGATTGGCGAGGCTTGTAAAATTTGCCTTTGAAAGTTTTGTTATTTTACCTGCTGCTACCATTCTGTTCAGTGCTTTGACAACCGCATCTTTCTTCCTGGCTTCTATATTGAAGTTTGTATAGGTGAAGACATGATCAGTCGGAAGCCTGTCTATAGTATTAGCAATAATATCAGATATTTTCATGTGATATTGTTTTGTGTAAATATAATGTATTTGTCCCGTTTATTGCGTAATAAACGGGACTTTTTTTGATAATATTCGGAATTGCTGTCAATTAATGACTTGTGTGGGTGAATTTTTTTGACCTAAACGAATCAACCGAATATATTCTCAAATATTCATAATCCATGTGTTTTGTGTCCGGGATTGTTTTTGAGGGTAATCCGGGATCAGTTTTATGCTTGGGTAATATACTAATGTGTTTTTATATGAATGTAATAATATGCTTTTATACTAATACGTTTTATGTGATTATTATAATGTGGTTTTAAGTGAATGTGCTTTTATAATTTTATAATAATATGTTTTTATGCGCTAATTAGTTTATATTATTTCGTATTTATTCTTTGAAATACAATGACTTAATTCGTTTTTGAGCTATAAGCTAATTCCGAGTATGTACTTATAATAATGTGCTTTTATGTGAATATAATATTATACTTTTATGTGAATGTGTTTTTATAATATTATTACTTTCACATAAAAGTACATTTAGACAAAAGTCTATTTGTTAGTGTTTTGTTAATAAGAATAGATTGAAGGCCAGGGATGATGATAAAAGAAAACCTAAAGTAGATATCAACCAAAAGACTTTAGAAGATTTTAGATCTAGCGTATGAATATGTTTCACTTCTTTTTTGTCTTTCAAAGTTTCCAATATTCTTTTTTGCTCCTTGGCAAGCTCAGTATATACATAGTTTATACTGACTTGTGTTGCTTTTAGTCCGGTTATAAATTCTTCATTTATGGTCGTTGAAATAGGTTTACTATTAGGGTTAAGTTTCTTATTTATCTGATTCAGGATTTCTTTTATTTCCTCAAACATAGCTGCTTGTATTTCCGATTGTCTCATTGTGACTTAAATTTGTTTATTCCTTTTCTTTTTTCTTGTATTGCTATTTTCACCTCCAGTAAATCCATTGTAATAGCTAGGTAGTTCGACTGCAAAACTTTGTTTTTGTTGTTCATTCGTTTTGCTGTCTTGGTCATTATTGTAGTCATGGCTTATTTCAATAGCTTGATTATTATTGATTAATTGTGCATTGATTTTAGAATAACTACACTCTCTATCTACTTTTGAACCATTGAATGAGAATGCGTTCTTAGAAAAAATGACCCCTTGAATGACATCACTATTTCCTTTATATTTAAATTCTAAACTGATGCCTTGTTGCTGTAAATTTGATTGTAGTTCCTTCCAATCTGCAGATTGAGTTATCAAATCTTTGAGTGCATGATAAATCTCATATTTACTTTTATCGGGTTCTTTGAGTCGATGTACTTTGACTTTTTCTTTCCCTGAAGCATAATATAGCCCATTACTAACTGTGAGTTCTTTACAAATCTTCTCACTTCGATAACGATCATTTTTATTTGTTATTGATTTCCCGTTGTTGTCAATTCTGTTGATACATAGATGAATGTGTGGATGCTCTTTGTCATAATGACGAACAACAATGTATTGAGTATCATTTATATTCATATTTTTCATATAATCCCGGGCTATCATTTTCATTTTCTCATTTGTGAGATTATTTAAGTCTTGTGCTGAGAAATCCAATGAGATATGATAGACTGGTTTAGAAATGTTGGGATTCAATTCTAACTGAGTATTAAAGCTATTGATGATACTGTTATTGTCCTTTAATCTAATGCCATAGCTATCAATTATTTCAGCATTTTTTCCCTTGTCAAGTATGTAATTTATAGCACCATTAAAATTACTTCCTGTTACAATCTTAGCAATCATGTTTAATGGAGTTGATTAGAATATCTATATTATCGGCAAGATATAGATATTCATTTCTAATATCTTCATATCCAACTTGATTTGCTCTCTTTGCTATTTGGTTGAGATTGTTTGCCATTCCACTAAGTTTTCTGATACAGTCGTTCACTTCAGGTGTAAGCCGTTGTTTTACCACGCTGTTTTGAATAGAATTGCGAACAAAGTCGTTGATCGGTAATGCAGCTTCATTTGCTCGGGCTTTGAGGGTGAAATACTCTTCGGTCATAAGTTTTATATTGACCTGATATTTCCGTTTTCTATGTATTTCTTTGGAAGGCCTGCCTCCTTTTATATTTTCATTCATTTTTGTTTTTATTTAACGAGACCAACGGGATAATTTAAAAGGTTTCGAGTACTCGAAACATAAACTTGCTATTCTGATTTTTGAACCATTTTGGGCAATTCATAAACTTAAGGGAAAAATGAACTTGAATTCATATCAATCTCTAAATCTAAATCCTCGATCAAATATTGAAGTATAGGATTGCTTTCAATTAAGGTTTGAATAATTGCTTCTTGTGGCTTAATCTGCAATAAAAAATCGGCGATGTCGTATCCCTCCTTTATTTGTTCTTCAGTAGCATTACATTCTAAATAATCAAAAATTATAATTTCAATTCCGAGTTCCTGCATTTGCTCTGCTTTTAATTTCCACAGTTCAATTGCTCCAAGATCAGGAAAAAGTACAACCTTACGTCCAATGAATTTTTCAAAATTCTCAGTATTGAAACAACCATGTTTACCACCGGTTGCTATCCATAAGTATTGAGGAAGATAGCATGAAGCAATAATTGCACTTTTCTCACTTTCGACAATAGCTATAGGTAAGGAGGTGTCACTTTTTAGTAAATGCTCGCCAAAGAAACATTGTTTTAAATTGTATCTTTCTTTGTGCAATATGGAGTGTACCCAAGTGATATGATTGTGTGGATGCTTTACTCTTCGGCCTGTTGTCGGATTGTACAGCATAATTTTTCCAGTTCGAACTTTGTCAAGTTCGTCTATCTGCCAGAAGACTGTTGCCCCTTTCCAAAAATTAGCAGTCCCTACTTGATATTTTGCAAAAACATTTAGGGTAATAATACTTCCAAACTGAGATCTCATGTATTGAAATAAGTAGTTTTTATCGTAGTATTTAAGGCTTTCTTTAACAGTAGTCTTTGGTAGGTGATCAATTGGTAATCGGGTTTCAAGTTTTCTATTGAGCATGTGATTTTGTGTTGTTGTATTGTCTAATGGGTTTTGCTCAAAGTATTGTTTTGGAGTAAAATGATACCCGCATTTTTCTTCCCTATTGCATCGACCAATATAATCAGGAAAACTAATTATACCTTCACTGTCTATATACCTTACAAAACATCTTTTTTGTTTGCATTCCGGGCAAATATGCCTGGATGATGAGGTGTATTTTTCTAATGTAAATCTATATGTTTTCATTTTGTTTGTTTTTGAATTGTTCTATTCCCGAATTATCCCAATTTTCCGCATTTTCAAATTTACGTCTCTATTGTTCAGTGTGTTATGGGTATTTTAAAATGCGGTCAAAATGCAACTTTCCGCATTTTGAGTACGAAAACTCATTTGAAAATGCGGAAAATGCGGAAAATACCGCATTTTGACATTCCTGATAGTCAATTAGATGAGTCTCAAAATGCGGAAAATTGGGATATTTGAGGGTGGACTAAATATACTTTTTATATCGACCATGTCTGTAGTTATCCAGCAATCCATTTTTTGCTTCGTTAAGGAATCTGTTGAAGCCGTCTTTTGTGAATGACAAAGCTCCTGCTATTTTAGCGCCTTCTGCAGTAGCGAAGTCTGTGGGGAGTGCTTCATAGAGCTTTATCTTATCTGATGTCATATTTTCCAGAACCATAGTTGAGTTTAGGATCAACTGAACATTTTTAGCACTTGTCCGAAAATATTCAGTAAGTTCAATGGCACTTTCGACACTTTGCAGGTCAATGCACTCTTTATCAGCTTCTTTGCATACCCATCTGATAATTTGAATTATCAAGCAGAACCTTATGGCATAGATTTCTAGCTTACTATACATTCCAACAAGTTTTTCATTTGGTTCCTTGTTGCACAAGTCTGTATTGTGCCTCTGCCATTCATAAAGTTTTTTCTTAGCTTGACTTTCAAAAGGAAGTT
>Ga0302159_10000272_pt1 | contig 11699 bp, 12 predicted proteins | sample I_Fen_E1_2_FD_193504 | JGI IMG/M metagenome (GOLD analysis project Ga0302159, IMG submission 193504) | Peat permafrost microbial communities from Stordalen Mire near Abisko, Sweden - I_Fen_E1_2 | ecosystem: Environmental > Terrestrial > Soil > Wetlands > Permafrost | place: Sweden: Abisko... | reverse complement strand
CGTAAAAAGCAGATTAATTTTACTTGAAGAAAGGACAAAGATACATTTTTTTTGAGCAAAAAATAATGGATTATTCTCTGAAAGGAATAACTTTGCATAAAAATTATAACATAGGATTTTGTGTTACACTTTACTCGGTTTTTTCCTTGTAATTTGGAACTCCTAACTTGTAGCTGATTTATGATAAACGCAACAAACATACATAAAAGTTTTGGTGATCTAGAAGTCCTCAAAGGTGTTGATTTGCATATTGCAAAAGGTGAAATTGTATCGATAGTAGGTCCTAGTGGTGCCGGTAAAACTACTTTGCTCCAAATTCTGGGAACACTCGACAAACCTAATACTGGCAAGGTACTCGTGGATGGCATCGACTTTAGTAAACTTGGCGAAAAGGAGTTAGCGGCTTTCCGCAACAAACACATTGGGTTTATATTTCAGTTTCATCAGTTGTTACCAGAGTTTACCGCACTTGAAAACGTGATGATACCGGCTTTAATTGGTCGGAAAGATAAAAAAAAGTCTGAAGAACGGGCAAAAGAAATACTGGCATATCTTCAACTTGCCGATCGGATGGGTCATAAACCCAATGAATTATCAGGGGGTGAAAAACAACGGGTTGCGGTGGCCCGAGCATTGATAAATGATCCGGGATTAATTCTGGCGGATGAACCATCAGGTAGTCTGGACTCTAAAAACAGAGATGAACTCCATAAACTATTGTTCGACCTTCGCGAAAAATTCGGACTTACGATTGTGATTGTCACACATGATAAAGAATTGGCAGCATTGTCCGACAGAGTGATTGAGATGCGGGATGGACTTGTTCAATTACAAATGGAAAGTTTATAAGTAGTCTCGCCGGGAATCGAACCCGGATCTAGTGTTTAGGAAACACTTGTTCTATCCATTGAACTACAGGACCTCATTTTTTGGTGGCACAAAATTACATTATTTTACCGACATAAAAAACAGTCATACATATTTCCGGTCTGCGAAACATAGAGGGAAACAGTCAGAATTCATGAGTAAAAATAAATTTTTCGTTGTTTGGGAAGGAAAACAACCCGGCATTTACCGATCTTGGGAGGAGTGCAAACGGCAAATACACGGCTTTGGTGGTGCAATTTATAAAGGATTTGCTACTGAAGCGGAGGCTCGGGAAGCAATGACCTCTCCCTGTTGGAACTATATAGGTAAGAATGCGAAAGAAAAGAAACCTTCGGAAGAGGAAATAGCCAAATTCGGAAAACCAGATTTAGAAAGCTTATCGGTGGATGCCGCTTGTAGCGGTAATCCCGGTTTAATGGAGTACCGTGGCGTTTATACAAGAACGGGTGAAGAAATGTTCCGTCAGGGTCCTTTTAAAGAAGGAACAAACAATATAGGTGAATTTTTGGCATTAGTTCATGGATTAGCTTTTCTGAAACAAAAGAACAGTCCTCTTCCTATCTATACTGATAGTATTACTGCCCTAGCATGGGTTAAAGCCAAAAAAGCAAAAACGAAGTTGGAAAAGAATGAAATAAATGCGGTACTTTTCGATTTAGTTTCCCGGGCTGAAACCTGGTTAAAGCAAAATGAATATACAACTATAATAAAAAAATGGGAAACGCCGGTTTGGGGTGAAATTCCCGCTGATTTTGGGCGAAAATAATTGCTCTTGATCATGCTTGTTCGGTTGTTGCTAAAGAAAAATTACGTTGATTATTTAACTATAAAAATACACGAATTACGGATTTAAGCTCTGTATGAAAAAGAAAATATTAGTAGACCTTTCAATACTCAAGCATAGAAATTGTGGACTTGGGCAAGTTGCATTTAATTATGGTCGTTTTTTTAAAGAGTATTATAAAAAGAGCAACGAATTTGATTTATATGTTTTGTTGCCTAAAAAGATGGTTGGTGAATTTGGGCCAGAGATTAATTATATTTCTTCAAATTGGGTGTTCAAATATTTTCCATTTTTACTTCCCACATTTGATGTCTGGCATGCTATTCATCAATTGAGTAATTTTAAACCTTTTCATAAGAGAACAAAACTCATATTGACTATTCATGATTTCAATTTCATGTATGAGAAGAGAGAATCCAAATCCAGAAGATATTTAAACAAAGTACAATCCGAAATTAATAGAGCAGATAAGATTATCTGTATATCTAAGTTCTCGAAGAGCGAGGCAGAACGTTTTGCTGATTTGAAGGGCAAATCTATAGATGTGATTTATAATGGAGTTGAACAATTTGACTTCAGCATTGCGAAAAGACCTGATTTTATTAAATCTAGTACCCCTTTTTTTCTTAGTATTGGTCAAATCAAGACTAAAAAAAATTTTCATGTTCTTTTACCTCTGATGAAGATGATTCCAGACAGGGAGCTGTATATAGCCGGAAAATGTGGAACTCCTTATGCAGATCAGATACAAGATACAATTAAAAAAGAAAATATAACAAATGTTCATCTGATTGGAGAAGTAACTGATTCGGAACGAATATGGCTTTATAACCATTGTGAAGCTTTTTTATATCCATCACTTTTTGAAGGTTTTGGATTGCCTGTTGTTGAAGCGATGTATTTTGGAAAACCGGTTTTTACAACTGAAGAAACTAGCTTAAAAGAAATAGGAGGAGGGCTTACTTATATTTGGAATAACTTTGAAGCAACATATATGAAAGATATTTTGATTGCTGGTTTAACTGTATTTCAACAGTCTTCTCTTAAGGCGCAACAGAATATTGATTATGCCAAATCTTTCTCCTACGAGAAGCATATGGCGGCATATATCAGAATATACAAACTTTTGTTAAGTGACAGGAAGTAAGGAGACACATTTAATATGAATTTAAATAGATAAGAAATCGTATGCGTAAAATAAGCGTTGTCATTATCACATATAATGAAGATAAGCGGATTAGACAGACACTGGAATCTGTAAAATGGTGCGATGAAATTATTGTTGTGGACTCGTGTAGCACTGACACTACAGTTGATATTTGTAAAGAGTATAGTAATTGTAAGGTTTATATTCAGCCATTTCTTGGTTATGGGCTTCAAAAAAGATTTGCTGTAGATAAAGCATCAAACGATTGGGTTTTATCTATCGATGCCGATGAAGTAGTGACCGATGCGTTACGTGAAGAAATTGAGAGTACTCTGTCGAGTTCCAATATTACAAGTGTAGGATTTAATGTTCCTATTACATTAGTGTTTTTAAATAAAACATTTAATTATGGTGCTGAAAATAAATGCTTGCATCTTCGATTCTTCAATAAAAATGAAGGCAATTTTGATACCCAAAGTCTGCATGAAGTTGTGGAGCTTAGAGGAGCTGTCTCCACACTTAAAAATGAGATACTGCATTGTAGTTATATAGATACTCACCATTATATATATAAAATGAACGATTACACTAGTATATATGCTAATGAATCCTTTAAGAGGGGAAAAGATGTGGGGCGCTTGAAATCAGTCTTCAGGTTTTTATTCGAGTTTATCCGGCAGTATTTTATCAAGTGTAATTTTTTGAATGGTTACCCAGGCCTTGTGTGGTCAATATTCTCCTCATATTATGTTTTTGTGAAGCTCGTAAAACTTTACGAAAAAAATTTATCTAAATGATTCTATTCAAAATAATTCATCATTACATTTAACTGTTTGTTATGTCTGTTATTGCAATACTATTAGGATTACTTTTATTTTCACTTGTTTTTCAATTATGTGTATCAATTTTGTCTAAACGGGGGCTTCGTGTTTTGATGTATCATAAATTAAGTGACTCTGATAGTGACGGCCTTACAGTGAAAGTTGATGCCTTTGAAAAGCAGTTGTCATATCTGACTAAACATGATTATCAGCCAATAACAATAGAACAACTTATTCAATATCAATACAGAGGAACAAAATTGCCGGATAAGCCTGTCCTTATAACCTTTGATGATGGCTATGAGAATAACTATACTTATTTATACCCTTTGTTGAAAAAATACGGATTAAAAGCAACCATTTTTCTCCCTGTAGGATTTATTGGAAAATCAAATTTCTGGGATGAAGGTAATGAGGCCATTATGAACTATGAAAGACTTAAGGAAATGAATTCTGCATTTATAGAGTTCGGGTTACATTCCTTTTCGCACATTAATTATGCCGGATTGACAGAAGAGGAGTTGATTCATGATATAACTGAATGCAAAAAAAAGCTTACAGAGATTGCTGTTCCTTTTGTATCTGCAATTGCATATCCGTATGGAGCTTATCCGCGTGAAGAAGAAAGGTATGCAAAGTTTAAAGAAGTTCTAATAAACAATGGGATTTTATGTGGTTTTCGTATTGGTAATAAGATAAACAAACTCCCGATATCAGATCTGTTTAATATTAAAAGGATTGATGTTAAAGGAACAGATTCATTCTTTAAATTTAAAATAAAGATGTTGCTTGGAAGGGTAAAGCCATTTTGAATTAAAATATTTCAGTAATACGTGTAAATCGGTCGGAAGATTTATATTGAAATTGTTTGGGCTGCAGATTTAGGGAAAAAATGATTATCAAGATGTGGTGAATTGCTTTTGAGATAACGTTAGTAAAGCTATAAAAAATACGAAAATCGTCAATCCATTTATGATGATAAGAGAATCTTCGAACATACTGTAAATAAAGAAGGTTGACGAGAACGAAAGGGATAAAAAATAAATTCGTTTTTCAAAATAAATTGGCAATAGCAATAGCATAAAAATCAAACTAATTCCAATGCCGCTTTCCAGTGCAAATTGAAGAAACTGATTGTGACTATTATGCTTGGCTTCAACTTCAGAGTTTAGTCCATCCTCTTTGTACTTTCTATACAATTCAGATTTTACTCTAGCATATCCGACTCCAAGTAATGGATAGTCTCTGATTATCTCTGTTGCTGATTTCCATATTGCAATGCGAGGATCTATTTTTGATATATCCTTGTTATAATCTGTTGCTCCTTTATCTATAATACGGGTTGTTTTTAAGGTGAATAAACCTGCTATCGTTAGCATGATGAGTGCAAATACGATAAAAATTATTTTTTTTCGTCTAAATGTGAAAAATGTGCTGGCTAGTAGTACAAATATTAACGAAATACTTCCTGATCTCGACCCAGTGGAATAAAGAACTATAGAGAGGAACAGCATAGTAGTAAAGCTAATAATAATTTTAGATAACGAAAGCTTATTTGAGGTCTTGATGAGATATACTAAAGAAGCTATGGCAAGGCTGATATTTGCACCCATAGCAGCTCTATGTTTGAAGAATGGTGAAATAAACAGTTGAAATAATGAAATGTCATCTGTCAGCTTATGAGTATATGTTCCTAATGGAATACCTTCTACATTGCTAATTAATATATTGTAACGATATAAATAAAAATAGCTTACGGCGATGATACAACTGGTCAAACATCCTATTAGATAGAAAGATAAAACTTGTCTTAAATTAAAATATATGTTGACCTGAAAAATTATCAATACAGGTAAAAATAATAATGCCAATTGAGTGTCTAGTAACTTTGATATTAGAGATGGAAAATCATTATGGATAAATGAAATTATTATCCTTCCTATAATCAAAAAGCTCAAAAGAATAAGAGGAATGTAGTACTTTCTGAATGTTATTCTTTGTCTTAATTTGGTGGAAAATAAACAGCTAATAAGCCACAAACCAAGAGAAAACTTTATTAATGTTTGAGGAAAGTTTAAACTAAATGCGAAAATCAGAAAAGTATAATAATTTAGTTTTTCTAAATTCTGTTTAAACTTATCATTTGTCATGTTTGATATATTGCTATGTATAGTTAATAAATATTGCGCCCTAAAGAGGCGTGTATCTGATAGGTTATTATCAAGTAAAGTGCATGTTATTTTTATTTTAAGGTTTCAATTGACTTAAAAAAAATGTTTTCAAAAGTCTCTTTGTTAGCTATATAACAAATCACGTTTATTGATAAATTCTCATAATTAGAAATTGGCTTAAATTAATGAGAACTATATATATCAGTATTGTTTCGGTTTAATCAGATAATGTGGTTTGTAGAAAAGACGAATAAAGAATATATATAATCGGATATATTTTAGCCGGCACATTACTTTTTCTGATTTAATTATATTTGTGAAATATGATGTCTCTTGAATAATCCTCTTCGTAGAAAATCCTTTTCGAATCATTTTTTCTATCAATTTCAGCAATCCGTTTTCTTCTATAAGAGTTATTTTTTTCAAATAATCTTCTGATACATTTTTTCCAATTAAGGGTAAATGCAATTCCCATCTTTTAAAAATTGATATAAGATTGTTATAATAGATAGCATTAGTCTTTCCTCTAGAAAAGTGTTCTAAATCTATATCATATATAACATAATTGGTATAACCAGCAATTGTGGAGTGAATTGAAATATCAAGATCATATCCATGGAATCCTTTTAATGCCTCGTTAAACATGGTTCTTTCCATTACTCTCCTTTGCATACATAATATAACTCCATCTAATAAAATAACTGAACGTCTTAATTGATTGAAATCTTCCGGATATTTCATCTTTTGAGTTCTTTTCTTGCCACTTTTATCAGACTGAATAATGTTTATGCTAGGCATTAGTTTTGGCCAAGAACTAGGAATACGTGTAACTATATCACCTCCAGCAAGACCAATTATCCCAACTTCATCAGATTTCAGGTGGGCAATTAGTTTCTGCCCCCAGTTTTGCGTGTGAAATAAAACATCTTCATGAACAAAGCAAAGATACGGGTATTTGCTTTTAGCAAACCCAGTATTGTAAGCACTACAAATAGAATAAGTGTCTTTAGAGTTGTCAATGGTAACTATTTCATAAATAACGCCCACAGTAGTTTTTATGTTATCAGCTAAATTGCAAGATATACTTCTGTTTCTGCAACAAATGATTATTGAAAGCATAGTTTTTATTGGTTAATTTTTATCAGTCCATTTAGGCAAATAAACGTTTTTTCCTGTTGTTTTCTCCTGCAAATTTCTTGGTTCTCTTCTCTATTTACCCAGTTCAATTTATGATGTAAATGATAAACTATAGCAAGATTCCGGACTGATTGAATTTTAAATCCAGCACCATTAAAGCGCCATGTTAAGTCAGCATCTTCTCCTACGGCCGGCAGTATATAATCTTCGTCAAATCCGTTGATCACAGAAATAGCTTTCTTTGAAAAGGACATATTACAGCCAAGTAAGAAACCGTGCTGCTTTCTCATTTTGGCAATGAATCGGAACAAGCTCTCGGGAGAGATAAAAAAGGTTTCTTCTAGATGCCTTATTCTTTCTTTGCTAAAAAATGTCTTCTTAAGAAGATGAGTTTGAATCTGTAAAATATCAATTTTTTTCTCAATCAGAAGATTAGAACTTTCAGCGCTGACAATTACTCGTTTACCGGCTAATATTATGTTTTCATTTGCAAATCGAAGATGCATTTCGATAAACCTTGGATGTGGCACGCAGTCCCCATCGATGAAAATCAGCCAATCTGTTTTAGCTGCACGGATAGCTGAATTCATTGCTTTATTCTTTCTCCAGCCCTCATCTTTTTGAGTTAAATGTAAATATGGTTGTTCGAATTGATATTGATCTATAAACTTTTTCACATCCGTGTTTTCACCATCTTCAGAGATGATAATTTCAAAATCCTTTTCTGTCTGAAAATGGAGTGAGTCTAAAATAGTCTCTAAAAAGTCAATATTGTTATAAATCGAAATTATGAGAGAGGCTTTCATCCTTTTTTTAATATTTAGAAAATGAGTGTTGGATTATTTATTGTTAATTTGTTGACGCAAAATTTGATTCACCAAGATAAACATTCTAAATGCTATCATACGAATTCATTAATTGCTTAGCAATTTTATCATCTGTAAATTTTAGAGCATGGAGTAGTCCTTCTTCTTTCATCTTAATTTGTAAGTTAGAGTCACTTAAAATAGTTTGAATTGCATTGCCAATCTCTTGTGGATTTTGTGGATGAACATACGTACTGTGTTTTCCACCTGTTTCTTCAAAACAGCTTCCTAAAGATGCTATTACGGGTGTTTCACTACAAAGTGCTTCTAGAATTGGAATCCCAAAACCTTCAAAAATTGATGGGTAAATAAATAACTGAGCCATTTGATAAATAGCGGGTAGATCTATTGTTTCAACCTCATGTAAAAATATAATTTGCTTTGATAATTGCAGGTTATTTACAAGTTTATGTAATTCACTTGTGTATACTGTTTCTCTACCAACGACAACTAGCGGAATATTAATTTTTTCTTGATAAATAGCTTGAATAATAGTAGCAATATTCTTTCGGGGCTCAATGGCGCCAACAAAGAGCATATAGTCAAGGGGTAAGTTATATTTTTTTCTGATTTTATCCTTAATTACGATTGAAACTTTCTCTCTGAAAATGTTATTACATCCTTGATAGACAACGTCTATTTTTGTTGGATCGGCTTTGAAAAATTCAACAGCATCTCGCTTTGATTGTTCGCTTACTGCAATGATACGATCTGCAATCCGACAACTTTGCATGTTTTTAGTCGTGAAAATTCTACGATACGAAGGTGCGTATAATTCAGGATATCTTATAAAGATAGCGTCATGAAATGTTATTATCTTTTTTATGGACGATCTTTCGATTCCTATGGGTAATTCCTGGCTAAGCCCGTGAAAAAGCTCGTCCCCCTGACGCTTTATGTCTGTATTCAAGCCAATGCTTCGCCAAATCGACGATGGAAGTAGTTTATATATTCCGCCAGGCTGAATGATACGAGTATTTTTGGGGTTAATAGAAACTTTAATTTCAACTCTGGGAGTAAATAAATCGTATTGATTATCCGGATAATATTGACTTAATATTCGAATCAAGTCACGACTGTAATTTCCCAGTCCGCGATGATTACAAAATAACCGTTTGGCATCATATCCTATTTTCATGATTTTAAGTGCTTGTTTTATAGTAATTACTGACTTCTAGAATTCGGTACAGTAATTATTTATCTTATAGATGGCTTCTGTTTCATTTAACTTAGAAGCAGAAGCGTATAATTGGGCAATTCTTGTTAATACTGCTTTGTTATCAGAAAGTTGTTTAAAACTCTTGAATCGCTTTTCGTCAGAAATTTTAGGCAAGAACTGCATTCTATTAATATCAATTAGGCTAAATTGAAAATGATGATCTACTTCTTTATATAAAATATTTCCGGGAGACATGTCAAAATGTAAAACTCCTTTGTTATGGAATTCGGCAATGTAAATTGCAAGCTCTTGTAATAAAGCATCATTAGTTTGTACGCCGGTCATCAGAGGCCGAATATCAGTATAATCTTTTTCATATATTGAAATGAAATATCCGTGATTTAGTAGCCCAAAGCTTTTCTGTTCAATATAAGCAATTGGAGCAGGTGTGTTCACGCCTAAGTCAAGTAGCTTAAGAGCATATTCATATGCGCGTTTGGCTTTGGACGGACGAAAAAAAGTATAAGCTATTCGATTAATCAGATGGGGTACTTTATATCGCTTCACTATTATATCGTAACCTTCTACCGAATAGCATTTCAGTTGATTTCGGCCAGCATAAACCAATTCTCCTTCTTGGTCAAAAAGAGTTGGTATATTTGTTATAAATGAATTTAAAATACTATATTTCGGGTTGATTACGATTTCCATAAATCAGAGAGGTGCATTTTCAATGCGATTAATAATTTGTTTAGGCGTGATTCGGTTCAAGCATGCATAATCTTTTCGATAACATGGTTTTTGTCCATAAATAGAACATGGGCGACAAGTTAGGTCATCAATCTGCACTGCATTTTCCAAACATTGATTCCAGCCCATAAATCCGGCATAAGGATGCGTGGCACCCCAAAGTGAAACCACCTGCGTATCTACCAACGAGGCCAGGTGCATATTAGCTGAGTCCATCGAATACATAACATCCAATTGACTCATAAAAGCTAGCTCCTGATCCAGATTTAACTTCCCAACCATCGAAACGATTGACGGATATTTATGAGCCCAGCCGTCGATAATGCTCTTTTCATATTCTCCGCCGCCAAAGACAAATACCTTTATGCGGTAATCATTAGCAAAATGTTCAATTACTTTTTCTTGTAGCTCCAACGGGTAAATTTTCCCTTTGTGTTTGGCAAAAGGGGCAATTCCTAGCCATCTTTCGGTAGATTTCTTTTCGGAGTAAGAAACCATTCCATCTAAGTTGACCGGAGCTTTCGCGAAAATTGATTTGAAATTCAGCTCAAACTCAAATCCCAGCTTTTCAAGGACGTCATAATAACGTAAAAAACCTGATTTTAGTGGAACAAAAACCTTATTGTTTTTTTGAGTCAGCCTTTTCTTCTCGCTGCGACCTTTGTTTATTACTGCTGTGTGAATTCCATCCAACCTGAAACGCAACCGCAGGTAGTGAGATCTTAGAACAGAATGAAAATCTGCAACGTAATCATACTTCTCCGCTTTTAGTTTTTTGTACAGAATATTAAGCCCTTTGATTCCTTTATGCTTTCCTTTTAAATCGGCACTAATGAAACGAATATTTGAAGGTAAAGTTTTAAATAGATCTTCAAAAGGCTTGCGACTTAATACGGTTATTTCGTGCATGGGATAGGCTGTTGCCAATGAATAAATCACTGGAACGGTCATGGCTACATCGCCCAAAGCCGAAAAACGCATAATCAGAATTTTGGACATTATTTGGCTTTTGCATATAAAACAGGATTCAAATCAGGGTCGTTGTACATTTTCATCTGTTTGTACACTTTCATCTTTTTATCCCCGCTGTTAATATCGTCAAGTAGTTGATTTATGGCAGACGATAAGTCTACTTGTTGTTCAAGTAAAATACCCAATTTTGTTTTACACTGAGCTAAATGTTCCGCCGACGAATCTTTTCTGTCAACCTCCTGTTGCATGTGATAAATTTTCAGATGCAATATAGATAAACGGTCGATAGCCCATGCCGGACTTTCGGTATTAATGATCGCGGAGCTTTTAATTTGAACATCTTTGTACTTGTCAAAGAAATAACTATCAATCAACTCAACCAAGTCTGTTCTGTCTTGATTGGAGCTGTCAATGCGACGTTTCAGAGCTAGCGCTGCCACCGGATCAATATGTGGGTCGCGAATGATATCTTCTAGATGCCATTGAACTGTATCAATCCAGTTTTTCAGATACAGATAATACTCAATGCTTTTTAATTTATACGGATTGCTGATTGGAGTATCTACATTATCAGTCTTGTGATAATCTAGTACCGATTCGTTGAAAATCTGATTACTTAGTTGGATAAAATTCATATCTTACAATTAGAAGTTTATTATTGTTATTTATTGATTAATCTATTGATAAATTTGTCCCAATGATACTTAAATGGTTGGGATTGTTTTAGATGCATCCATGGATAGATACTGTGTTGTAAGTGAATGACAGGCGCAGACGTGATTATATAATTTTTCAATCCCAGTTCATTCGACTTATGGGAAATAAAATGGTCGTGCCAGGTTCTTTCCGGGTTTAATGCGTTGAAATTGTATGCTGTTAATAGTGACTGAGTCAAAAGAGTGCAGCAAAAGCTTAGATCTTTTTTAGTCTGAGCATATTCATTTTTAAATCTTTTGGCAAATAAATATGGATAATTTATTTTCTTATTCGAATCGGTTGTTATA
>Ga0302159_10000266_pt1 | contig 11813 bp, 10 predicted proteins | sample I_Fen_E1_2_FD_193504 | JGI IMG/M metagenome (GOLD analysis project Ga0302159, IMG submission 193504) | Peat permafrost microbial communities from Stordalen Mire near Abisko, Sweden - I_Fen_E1_2 | ecosystem: Environmental > Terrestrial > Soil > Wetlands > Permafrost | place: Sweden: Abisko... | reverse complement strand
ACAGTTTCTACTTCTACAAAAACAATTTCACCTAATTCGCTCTGAGCATAGTCGGTAATTCCTACAAAAGCAACTTCGCCATCAAGACGAATCCATTCATGTTCTTTGGTGTACTTTAAGTTAGCTGGTACATTCATAATCGTAATTTTTTTTGTTTATAATTTTTGTATGTCTTTGAGTTCTATCTGGCATAAAACCGGATAATGATCGGAGTAATTTACGTTGTCTGTTTTATACTGAGTGAGATTAATTGCGCTTGAATCATAAAACACATAATCAATTCTGAAATGATAATATCGGTCGTTAAACGTCCAACCTAAACCGGTGCCGGTTTCAGCAAAAGCGTCTTTTAAATCTCCTTTGATGGTTTCGTATGCATAAGATGCAGGCACATCGTTAAAGTCTCCACAAACAATTACTTTGTAAGGTGATTCGGCTATTGACTTTGCAACTGCATCTGCTTGAAAGGCCCTGAGCTTATAAGCAATACCAAGTTTTTGAGAAAAGTGGCGGGTTATTCCGGTAAGATTCTTTGCATCAAAATTATCTCTCAATTGACCGGGCATGTTTTTATCCTTCTCAGTCAGTCTGTTTGATTCCAGATGATTGTTGATCACACGGATAGTTTTGCCTTTGATATTGATGTCTGAGTAAATTGAATTGTTGAAACTGGATGGGTAGTCAATTACTTGTTTGTTTGTAATTGGGTATTTAGAAAATGTGGCAACACCATTTTCCTTTATTTTTTGTTTAAACTGAATGTGCTTGTAAGGATATTTTTTAAAAATGCGATAAACATCCTTTAAAGTCAGGTATTCATTATTGTCACTTACTGTGAATTCTTGTAAGCAAACAATATCAGCGTTTGAATCTAAAACGTATTGAATTACTTTATTGTGGCTCCGGTGTGTGTGCTTTTTGAGTTCTCCACACATTCTTGTATTATAAGTAAGAAATTTGATTGAATTTGATGGCGTGTGTATGGAGGATTTGACTTCTCCGATATGGACAGGAAATGTACTCCGAATTTCTGATGCTGAGAAGAGTAAGATGCTTAATGAGAAAAGAAAAAACCACTTTCTGATTAATAACCAGAAAATTACAAAGCCGACATTTACTATAATAGCTAATGGAAAAATAAGAGCAAAATAGGCTGGCAGGACTAGTTTTTCAGGACTCAGAACTGTTCCTATTAAGGTCATGAGCATAAACCCGGCTGCAATTATATTTGAAGCCATCATACCCCATTTCACTATAGTTCTTCCAAACATGACTTTGTTTTAATGCATTGTTCATAACCGGAGATTATGAATTAGCTTTTATTCCCTTGTTCAAATAAGCGTTTTTTTTCTTCGGTAGATAAGCTTTCGTAACCAGAAGATTTAATCTTGTCGAGTATCTTGTCTATTTCTGCCATTTTACGCGCTTTATTCGCATTAAACTCAGCATCACTCATTGGAGCCTTTCTTCTATTCGGATTGGGCCTGATTCTCATTTTTCGGGGACGAAATAAGTTGTAAATTGCGTCCAGAATTGAGCTTATACCTTTGGTCAAATCTTTACCCTGACGCAAAGATACAATAAATAAATAACCTGCCAAAGCACCTCCTAAATGTGCCAGTTGCCCACCGCCATTGTTGGACGTAATGCCAAAAAAGCTGGTTAATATGAAAAATACGGCGATGTATTTGAGTTTCACATTACCAAGGAATAAGACCTGCATTTCCATATTGGGAGACTGAATAGCAGTGGCTATGATGATGGCCATTATTGATCCGGACGCACCTAATAAAACGCTCTGTTGTAAGAGTGGCGAGAAGTACGGAAATATATTGAATGCTAAAACATAAAATAGGGATGCCAGAAGTCCTCCTGTTATGTATAGCCCGACTAATTGCTTTTCGGAAAAATACATGAGAAATAATTTGCCAAACCAGAAAAGAGTAAGCATATTAAAGAAAAAATGCAAAAAGCCTTCATGGAGAAACATGTAGGTGATTGGAGTCCATGCTCTGCGTAGAAGCTCGGCCGGATATGCCGGTATGGCAAGGTAAGAGTAAATAGTCTCTCCAACCTCTTTTGGAACATTAAAAAGTACGAGTAATATTATAATCAGTTTTAAAAACAGAAATACACTTGCATTGATGTAAATCAGTTTTATAAGTGAATTTCCCTGACGAAATGTCTGTTTGATATTTTCGAAAATATTCATCTTCAGTTACTGTTTAATATAGTTTTTTCTTTCTCCATATCAATATTAAAATTGCCCCGAATAGCATTCCACCCAGATGTGCAAAATGCGCTACACTATCGCCTGAAAATTGAGCAACGCCCATGAATAATTCTACTATTCCGTAAAAGAAAACGAAGTACTTGGCTTTGATAGGAATGGGTATAAACATCAGGTAAAGGTTTACATCCGGGAAAAGCCAGCCAAATGCCAATAGAAGTCCAAATACAGCTCCGGAAGCCCCTATGGTAATCGGTAGATTAAGAAACATTCGTTTCATTTCGATGAGAGCCGGAGCGTCAAATGAACCAAGATTTTCTAACCTGAAATAATGGCTCAAAATATCTTGATAGTTAAGTAAATCCTGACCCGAATTTGCAGAAATAGCGCCATTTAGTGCGTTCACTACCGGGTAATACTCTATTGTCCAAAATAACTGTTGAACAAGTGCGGCTCCAACTCCGGTGAGTAAATAGTAAAATAAAAAACGTTTGGTTCCCCATAGTTGTTCCAATACTCCACCAAACATATATAGCGCAAACATATTAAAGAAAATATGTTCGATTCCGCCGTGCATGAACATATAAGTTATTAGTTGGGCCGGATTGAATTTTGATGAAGCCCAATAATGCATTCCTAAAATATCGGTTAGGTCCAGTTTTACGCCCCAACGCGTAAAGAGCCCGGGTGTAACTATGCTTGCTAACCATAAAATAATGTTTATGGCAATCAGATTTTTGACTACAGGTGGTATCGAATTAAGAAAAGATGATCTGTAATTATTCATTTTGAGAATATGGGAAATAAAGGGAATGATAAAATCGGGTTTCTTACGTAGTCGTCTTTTAATTCTTGAGTCTCAAAGATAAGATTTGAGCTTTTCTGTTGAATAAAAAGAAGATAATATATTTAATTATGCAACACAAAAGTAATGAAAAAAAATTCAAAAGGATGTTCTCTAACATATATTTTGAAAATCTGTACAATAAACAGTTCTTTTTGACATAAGCACTTGCGTCTTATTTATAAACTATTACATTGGTTGAATCATAAATTTGTGTTTGTAGAGTGTGTTTATTTTCGGAGGGGAAAAGTTTATGTATAATCATTGCGACACAATGCTATTCCAGCGTTTATATTAATCTTCTTGTAAAATAGCCGTTTGATATTTTCGCTAAAATAACAGACAGAATTAAAAGTCCACGATTGAATAGGTATTTGCCCTGAATAAAAAAATGAATGTACTATCTGGAGGTAGAAAAGATATGCGAGACATGTTTTTCCTATTCCGCGGTGCTGTAATCTGCACTAAAAACAGATCGAGTCGGCGATATGATCTGCAGTTTCCTTTCCTTTTAGTTCTTCTACTAATTTTAATGCAAACTGGATTGACACTCCCGCGCCTTTTGCAGTGTGGATGTTTCCGGATCCTACAATTTTATTGATGGACAGAATAGCACCTTGTAGTTGGTCTTCGAATCCGGGGTAACAAATGGCTTCCTTACCTTTTAGTAGACCCATTTTTCCAAGAATGGACGGAGCTGCACAGATAGCAGCCACTTTTTTATTGTCTTCAGCCTGCTTCCGAATTAGCTTCTTCAACCCTTCGTGTGCATTTAAATTTTCGGTTCCAAGTTTGCCTCCGGGTAAATAGAGTATGTCACAGTTTGTGAAATCGGTTTCAGAAAATAAACTATCTGCGTTTACTTCAATACCGTGAGATCCACGTATTGTTTTTCCTGATTGGATTGATACTGTTATGACTTCAATTTTAGCTCGTCTGAAAATATCAATTGGTGCGATGGCTTCAAGTTCTTCGAATCCATCAGCTAAAAACACAATAGCTTTCATTTATTCTAATTTATAATTATAAGTGATAGACCCGGTTTCGATGCCTTTCCCTTTGGTAAATCGGGTTTTATTAGCAGCCGAAATAGCATCTCTTCGCATTTCAGAATCAGAGATGGTGGTGGGTGAGCCTATAGATGTGCTCGTTACTACTCCATTTTCATCGACACGAATGGTAACAGTAATCTTACCTTCAACGTCTTTGGGATAATTAGGTTTTGCTGGTTTACCGGAATAAGTACGGTTTCCAAGTCTTAATGCAAAACCGACTCCTGATGTGCCGGTTCCAGCCGGATTACCCTGTATTCCATTTCCTGAACCGGACCCGATTCCTTTTCCCGAGCCAGTTCCCGAACTTGAACCGGAACCGTGATTTCCAAATAAACCATTCACTCTATTGGCATTATTGATGGCTTCCTGTTCACGTTGTTTTTTTTCGGCAACACGTTTGTTTATCTGTTGTTGCTGGAGTTCCAGTTCATCCTGTTCCTTTTTTAAACGTTTCTTTTCGTTTTGTTCGGCTATAGCAACAGAGTTTATCTGTTGCGTCATAAATGTTTGATTCGTTGTTTTGGCTGTTGTCCCTGTTTGTTTTACTTGTTGGGTTTGTTCGGCTTTTATGTTCGGTTTGGTTGGAGCCTGATCCGGCTTCCCTGCCGACATTTCACCCAATCCACCACCATCATCGCTGTCGCCGAAGCTCACCACTAGTCCTTCTTCTTCGGTTGACTTGATTGTAAAAGCAGGCATAACGGCAAACCATAATATTAGAAATAATATTAAACATGATAAGGTAGTTCCGATCAAACCATATAAGTTTGATTTTTTCAGGTCGTTGTTGGACTGATTACCTCCTGGTTTGCTGATAGTGTATGTCATCTGGAGTGTTTGTTTTTATTCTGTAGGGTATTTCTTTTGGAATAAAATGTCAAATTTCGTACCGTTTTTTTGTTTCACTTCTATTCTAACTGCTTTTTATAGCGTTTTATTGTATCTTCCAGTCCGAAGTATAAAGCATCTGCAATAAGTGCATGCCCGATTGAAACCTCATCTAACCACGGAATAAGAGTGTGGAAATAGGCTAAATTTTCAAGGCTTAAGTCGTGCCCGGCATTTAATCCCAGTCCAAGCTTTTTTGCCAATTTAGCAGCTTCAACAAATGGTGCAACGGCTTTTTCTTTATTCTTTGGGTAGTTGGTTGCATACGGTTCGGTGTATAATTCTACACGGTCGGTTCCTGTTTTTGATGCAAACTCGATGTTTTTTAAATCGGTATCAACAAAAATAGAAACTCTTATTCCTACACTTTGAAAATCGGCAACAACTTCTTTTAGAAACTCTAAGTTTTTGACAGTATCCCAACCTGCACTTGAGGTCAGTGCTTCGGGAGGATCGGGAACTAATGTTACCTGATGTGGTTTGACAGATTTAACCAGCTTGATAAAATCAGGTGATGGATATCCTTCGATATTAAATTCGGTTTTGAGAATCGGACGTAAATCCCAAACATCAGCATATCGTATATGACGTTCGTCGGGGCGGGGATGAACGGTGATTCCTTGTGCTCCAAATCGTTCGCAGTCTAAAGCAACCTGACATACGTTGGGAACGTTTCCTCCTCTTGCATTTCGCAAGGTGGCTATTTTGTTGATATTCACACTGAGTTTCGTCATTTCTATTTTATAGTTAATAGTTTTACCTTTGGGTTATTGTTTAGCTAAGCCGTCTTGTAACTTTATATCTTGTAACTCATTACAAAAATACTTGCAGGTATCATTTTCATTTAGTTCCTTTGCAAAGCATTTATGATTGAAGTCTATTTAGCTACAAAAATAGCTAAAAAAAACAGAAGCAGGTCAGTGGATGTTTGACTTTCAATTATTTTAAACTTTTTGATGTCGGTGCACCCGGTTTTTAATGTCGATTTTATTGTTGATTTGAAGTTTATAAATATCTCGATTGTATGAAAATAGCCGTTTTTGGAAATATATACCGGACTGTGTTGCTTGCGCATGTTCAGCTCTTGTTTGAGTATTTTAAAGATAAGGATGTTGTCCTCTTGCTTGATAAAGAGTTGTATCGGTTTGTCAGTGAGGATAACCAATGTTGTCTGGATAATGCAGAAGTGATTAACGATGACTGCTTTGAAGCTGATCTGGCTTTGAGTATAGGGGGAGATGGTACATTTCTGAATACTGCTGCCCGGATAGGACGAAAACAAATTCCAATTTTAGGTATTAATACTGGGAGATTGGGATTTCTGGCGGATGTGTCTACTGATGAGATTGTACCGGCACTGGATGCTATTTTGGCAAAAAAGTTTAGTATTCAGGAAAGAACATTACTTTATGTCGAAACTTCAGATGGAACCTGTTTTGAGTATCCGTATGCGTTGAATGAGGTTTCAGTGTTGAAGCAGGATAGCTCGTCTATGCTAAGTATAACAGCGAGTGTCAATGGTGAGATGGTGCACACTTATCATGCTGATGGTCTTTTGGTGGCAACGCCTACAGGTTCGACAGCTTATTCGATGAGTGTGGGAGGCCCGCTGGTTGTTCCGGAAGCAGAAAACTTTATTCTGTCACCGATTGCATCTCACAGTCTGAATGTTCGTCCATTGATAGTTCCCGACACCTGGGTTTTCGAATTAGAGGTTCATAGTCGGAGTCAATGTTACCTGGTGGCGCTGGATGGACGGTCGAAAGTGCTGGAGCTGGAAACAAAATTGAAAATAAGAAAAGCCGATTTTACAGTTAAAGTTGTAAAACAATTGAATCACACATTTTTTGATACGTTGAAGAATAAATTAATGTGGGGTGTGGATAAGAGAAATTAGTTGATATGATAATGTGTTGATGTGATAATTTGCTAATTAATAATTCGTTGATTGAAAATATGAGAATGGTTTTTATGGGGACGCCGGATTTTGCGGTGGAGAGTCTTAGGATATTAGTTGAAAATAGCTATGAGGTAGTGGGGGTGATAACGATGCCCGATAAACCTGCCGGACGTGGACATAAGGTACAATACTCTGCCGTGAAACAATATGCATTGGATCAGAACTTACGTCTTTTGCAACCGGAGAAACTTAAAGATGATAGTTTTTTGGATGAACTGCGTAGTTTGAATGCCGATTTACAAATTGTAGTAGCATTCCGCATGTTGCCGGAAGTAGTCTGGAATATGCCTAAGTTTGGAACTTTTAATCTTCACGCTTCCTTATTACCTCAATATCGTGGAGCTGCTCCTATCAACTGGGCCATTATCAATGGTGACAAAGAAACGGGCGCAACGACTTTTTTCCTGACACATGAAATTGATACAGGAAAAATTATTTTACAGGAAAAACTTCCAATCGCTGAGACCGACAATGTTGGTATCGTGCATGACAATTTGATGGTTATGGGAGCAAAACTGGTAAAGAAGACGGTTGATATGCTGATAGGTGGTGAAATTGATGCCGTTGATCAGGCTCAGTTTATTCATTCAGGCGTAGAACTAAAAGCAGCTCCGAAAATATTCAAAGAAACTTGTCAGATTGATTTGTCGTGGAATGTAGAGCGAATTTATAATTTCGTTCGAGGTCTGTCACCTTATCCTGCAGCTTGGGTAGAACTTCAGTTTCCTAATCAGGCAGAGAAAATGGTTCTAAAGATTTTTGAAACGGAGAAAGAATTTTGTTCTCAGGAGTTAGCTGTAGGAACAGTTGTAACCGATGGAAAAAAATACGCCAAAATAGCTTTAGAAGATGGTTTTATTTGTCTGAAATCAGTTCAGGTTGCAGGTAAGAAACGAATGGATATCGGAGAATTACTTCGGGGAATGAGGTTTTGATTTTTTGATGTGATGATATGTTGATGTGATAATTTTTGATGTGATGATGTATTGATGTGGTGATGTGATAATACTATAATGTGTTGATGTGTTGATATGCTGATGTGTTGATATGTTGATGTGATATTAAAATGTAGATGCGATATGGTAATTATACAATACTAATTGTCATGCGACTAAATTGTCACATAATAATATTCTCAAGTTCTCAAATGAACATATCATCACATCAACATATCACCATATCACCACATTATCTAATCATCACATTATCACATCAAAATCACATTATTTTGCAGCAATAGTTTCAATTTCAACCAGCGCACCCATTGGCAGGGCTTTAACTGCAAAAGCAGAACGTGCAGGGCATTCTGTTTGATAATATTTTTTATAAACTTCGTTCATCCCGGCAAAATCAGCAATATCAGATAAGAATACAGTTGACTTTACTACATCACCGAAAGAATAACCCGCTTCTGTTAGTATAGCGTGGATATTGGCAAATGATTGTTCGGTTTGTGATGCAATGTCTGTTGCTTCAATTTTTCCTACACTGGGATTGATTGGTAATTGTCCTGAAATATACAAAGTTCCGTTTGCTTCAACAGCCTGGCTATATGGTCCGATAGCAGCTGGAGCATTTTTTGAATTGATAATTCTTTTCATGATTTTTGTTCTTAATTATTTGACGACAAAGATAAATATTTTTATTTTCTAATACCCTCATTTTTATTTATCTTTGCAGTCTTGAAAATTTCAGAACGAGATGTTTTTATAGTTCTGAAGAAGAATTGATTGTGCTCCTCTATACAATCGTAAATCGTAAATTTGTAAATCAACAATTATAAAATGGAACTCGCAAGTAAGTACAACCCAACAGACATCGAATCGAAATGGTATCAATATTGGTTGGATAAAGGATTTTTTAGTTCGAAGCCCGATGGTCGCGAACCTTATACTATCGTTATCCCTCCACCCAATGTGACCGGTGTGCTGCATATGGGACACATGCTTAATAATACCATTCAGGATGTTCTTGTTCGTCGTGCACGTATGCAGGGTAAAAACGCGTGTTGGGTTCCGGGGACGGATCATGCTTCCATTGCCACCGAAGCAAAAGTGGTTGGGAAACTGGCTGCCGAAGGAATAAAGAAAACCGATTTGACACGTGATGAGTTTTTGGGTCATGCCTGGGACTGGACGCATAAACACGGTGGAATCATTCTGGAACAACTAAAGAAACTCGGTGCTTCGTGTGACTGGGATCGTACGGCCTTTACCATGGATGAGGTACGCTCGGAAAGTGTATTGAAGGTATTTGCTGATTTATATGAAAAAGGATTGATTTATCGTGGAGTTCGCATGGTAAACTGGGATCCGAAAGCGTTAACAGCTTTGTCGGACGAAGAGGTGATTCACAAAGAAGTAAACGGTAAGCTTTATTATATTAAATATAAAATTGAGGGAGAAGATGGTTACGCTGTAGTTGCAACCACTCGTCCCGAAACAATTTTTGGTGATGTGGCTGTTTGTATCAATCCAACTGATGAAAAAACAGCTTCATTGAAGGGTAAAAAGGTGATTGTACCTATCGTAAATCGCGTAATTCCTATTATTGAAGACGAATACGTAGATGTAGAATTTGGTACCGGTTTCCTGAAAGTTACGCCGGCGCATGACGTGAATGACTATATGCTGGGCGAAAAATACAATCTGGAAACGATTGATATTTTTAATGATAATGGAACTCTGAATGCTCACGGATTGCAGTATGCCGGAATGGATCGTTTTGATGTCCGGAAGCAAATAGAGAAGGATTTGGAAGCTGCCGGTCTGCTTGAAAAAGTGGAAGCATATACCAACAAGGTGGGTTTCTCCGAACGTACCGATGCGGTTATTGAACCAAAGCTTTCGATGCAATGGTTTCTGAAAATGGAAGAACTTGCTAAGCCGGCATTGAAAGCCGTGATGGAAGATGATATTAAACTTTATCCGGCTAAATTTAAAAACACCTACCGTCACTGGATGGAAAATGTGAAGGATTGGTGTATTTCACGTCAGCTTTGGTGGGGACATCGTATTCCGGCTTATTTCTTGCCGCAGGGTGGTTTTGTGGTGGCGCTTTCAAAAGAAGAAGCTTACGAGAAAGCATTGAAGATGGTCAACTATCCATTGACCATAGACGATTTACGTCAGGATGACGATGTGCTTGATACCTGGTTCTCCTCTTGGTTATGGCCTATCTCGGTTTTTGATGGTATTAATAACCCTGAAAACGAAGAAATCAACTATTATTATCCAACCAATGATTTGGTAACTGCTCCTGAAATCTTATTCTTCTGGGTGGCGCGTATGATCATTGCTGGATATGAATATAAGGGTGAGATGCCTTTTAAAAATGTATACCTCACTGGTATTGTTCGCGATAAGTTAGGACGTAAGATGTCTAAGTCGCTAGGTAATTCGCCTGATCCATTGGATTTGATAGCTCACTTTGGTGCCGATGCAGTGCGTTTAGGCATGTTGCTTACTTCGCCGGCCGGAAACGATTTGCCTTACGACGACAGTCTTTGCGAACAAGGTCGAAACTTCAATAATAAAATTTGGAATGCCTTTCGATTGGTAAAAGGTTGGGAAGTTGCCGACATTGAGCAACCCGAATCGGCTCGTATGGCGGTAAAATGGTTTGATGCACAGCTCAACAAAACATTGATTGAAATTGATGATCTGTTTTCAAAATACCGTTTGTCGGAAGCATTGATGGCGGTTTATAAATTGTTCTGGGATGAATTCTCATCGTGGTATCTGGAAATGGCAAAACCGGCATATCAACAACCGATTGATCGTACTACTTATGAAGCTACTCTTGGTTTCTTCGATTCATTGCTGAAAGTGCTTCATCCGTTTATGCCATTTATTACCGAAGAATTGTGGCAAGCATTGGAAGACCGTAAAGAGGACGAAAGTATTATGGTGCAGTTGCAACCCAAAGCTTTTGCTGTTAATGAGGCTTTGATTGTAAAATTTGAATATGCCAAAGAAGTTATAGCAGGTATACGTTCGGTTCGTTTGCAAAAAAATATTCCAAATAAAGAAAGTCTGAGTTTGCAGGTAATTGGCGAACATAAGACAGACTTTAATGCTGTAATTTCCAAACTTGGAAATTTGGAAACGATTGAAAGCGTTACCGATAAAGCGGCCGGTTCTATTTCGTTCCTGGTTGGTACAACTGAATTTTCTATTCCTATGGGAAGTCTGATTAATGTAGAAGAAGAAATCACCAAGATGGAAGCCGAGATTAAGTACTACGAAGGTTTTATCGAATCGGTTATGAAGAAACTGGGTAACGAACGATTTGTGGCAAATGCTAAACCGGAAGTGGTGGAAGCTGAACGTAAGAAAAAAGCGGATGCCGAAAGTAAGATAGCTTCGTTGAAAGAAGGAATTGCAGCTTTGAAAAAGTAATTCCGTTACTATATTCTCCGGATGGGAGAACTAAAAAAAGACCGATTTGAGATTTCAAATCGGTCTTTTTTATAATACTTATTTGTCCGGATTATTTCTTTGTGAAATCGCCGGCATACACTAAAACAAATCTATTCAAATCAAAATATTTTTTGATAGCGGCATTTACTTTTGTTACGTCCAACGCTTTTACTTTGTTTTCATAATCGGAATAAGCTTTTATTGTTTTGCCTAACTCCAGATATTTTCTGAGTTGATAGGATAAAAAGTTATCCATGTTCAAACTTGTTTGGCGGCTTTGAAGCCACGATTTCAGCGAACTATCATATTCTTCTTTGGTGAATCCTTTATCGATGGCTTTTTTGATTTCTTCCCGAAGCGCATTATCCATTTTATCCTTATAAATAGGATTGAAGAATGCGTAAACTGCCCAGCT
>Ga0302159_10000262_pt1 | contig 11899 bp, 10 predicted proteins | sample I_Fen_E1_2_FD_193504 | JGI IMG/M metagenome (GOLD analysis project Ga0302159, IMG submission 193504) | Peat permafrost microbial communities from Stordalen Mire near Abisko, Sweden - I_Fen_E1_2 | ecosystem: Environmental > Terrestrial > Soil > Wetlands > Permafrost | place: Sweden: Abisko... | reverse complement strand
TTTATACAGCCGGGTAAAAAAGAAAAGAGAGCGAGATTATTTTCTAAAACAAAAATAGGTTTTTATATTTTTTGTTTGTTGAAGAGAATAAAGAACTACGAAAAATAATATATAATTACACCGGGTAATACAGTGAAATAATAAAACAATGAAAAAATCACCCAATATACTCCAACTACCCAAAATAGAAGATGCAAGAGGAAATCTATCTTTTGTGGAGGCTAACCGTCACATACCTTTTGAAATAAAACGAGCATACTGGATTTACGATGTGCCTGGTGGCGAAGTGCGTGGTGGTCATGCATTTAGAGAACAGGATGAATTTATTATAGCTTTGTCGGGAAGTTTTGATGTAATAGTGGATACAGGTAACGGACGAAAAAAGCGATTCCCGCTAAACCGATCTTACTTCGGACTGTATATTCCCAAAGGAGTTTGGAGAAGTTTAGAGAATTTTTCAACAAACTCTTTGGCTTTAGTATTGGCTTCAACAGTCTATAATGAAAATGATTATATCCGGAATTACGCTGAATTTATTACCTTTGCTAATGATAATGTCAATGTGCAATCCAATCTATTGATAAATAGTGGTTTGATTATTCCACCTTTTTCGGATTTTACTCTTTCAACCGTAAACGAATGTTGTGTAAATGAATTGGATAAGAATCACAGGATAAAAGGAAATATCACTGTTGTGGAAAACCGTCAAGCTGTTCCTTTTGATATTGAGCGAGTGTATTATCTCTATGATGTCCCCGGAGGAGAGGAACGTGGTGGGCATGCTCACAAAGATCTTAGTCAGTTGATTGTGGCTGCAAGTGGTAGTTTTGATGTGGTCTTGGACGATGGAACAACCAAGAAAACAATAACTCTTAACAGACCCTATCAGGGTTTATACCTTGTGCCCGGCATTTGGCGTGAATTAGTAAATTTTTCGTCAGGCTCCAGTTGTTTAGTGTTGGCATCACATAAGTATGATGAAGCAGACTATATTCGGGATTATAATGAGTTTTTAAAATATAAGAAATAGGCTTTCTCTATCTTTATTCTTTCATCTTTGTTCTAATATCTATAAAATGATACATCCTCTATCCGACGTTCAGTCGACCAGTATCTCCGAGAGTACACGGGTATGGCAATATGTTATTATACTTCGTGATGCTGTTATTGGTGAAAATTGTAATATATGTAGCCATTCTTTTATCGAGAATGATGTAAAGATAGGAAATAATGTAACCGTGAAGTGTGGTGTCTATTTATGGGATGGCATTACATTGGAAGATAATGTACAGATTGGTCCAAACGTAACTTTTACCAACGACAAATACCCGCGTGCAAAGCAAGCCTTTGAGTTGCAGAGAACGGTCATAAAGAAAAATGCTTCAATAGGCGCTGCTGCTGTTATTCTTGGTGGAGTAACGATAGGCGAAAATGCTATGATAGGAGCAGGTAGCGTGGTAACAAAAGATATTCCGGCAAATGAACTTTGGGTCGGAAATCCTGCGAAGTTTGTTAGGAAGATAACTCCTAACCCCTAAAGGGGAACAGTGAGTGATATAGACTACGTCCTCTAAAGGGTTGAATGAAAATATAAAAAATTGAAAATGTTTAATTTAAAGCACCTTTAGGGGTTTGGGGTAATATGATAAAATTTCTGGACTTACAAAAAATCAATGCTCAATATGCTACTGAATTAAAAGAAGCTACCGCACGTGTTATTGATAGTGGTTGGTATTTATTGGGGAATGAGCTCAACACTTTCGAAACGAATTTAGCAGAGTACATTGGAGTGAAACATGCGATTGGTGTTGCTAATGGTTTGGATGCATTACGTTTGATACTCAAAGCATATATTGAATTGGGTGTTATGCAGGAAGGTGATGAGGTAATCGTTCCGGCAAATACATATATTGCATCCATTTTGGCTATCAGTGATAATCGATTGAAACCGGTATTGGTGGAACCGGATATTAATACTTATAATCTGGATATTTCATTAATTGAAAAACAAATTACGTCGCGTACCAAGGCCATCATGGTGGTGCATTTGTATGGGAGAGTCTGTTGGAGCGAAGAGTTGGAAACTATTGCAAAGAAATACAATCTTAAAATAATAGAAGACAATGCACAAGCTATAGGGGCGGAATACAGTCGTCAGTTTTCAGTTGACAGTGAACAGTTAACAGTAGGATCTTATTCATTATCAACGGTCAACTGTCAACTATCAACTAAAAAGACTGGGGCATTAGGCGATGCATCTGGTTTAAGTTTTTATCCAGGTAAAAACTTAGGTGCATTGGGTGATGCCGGAGCTGTTACAACCAATGATGATGAACTCGCCAGCACAATTCGTGCTTTAGCAAATTATGGAAGTAAGCAAAAGTATATTCATGAATTCCAAGGGTTAAACAGTCGTATGGATGAAATTCAAGCTGCTGTTTTAGATGTAAAACTTCGTTATTTAGATACAGAGAACCAACGACGACGCGAGATAGCTCAATACTATTGTTCTAATGTTAATAATAAAAAGTTGATTCTTCCACTGATAACTGATAACTGTTCACTGTTCACAGGTAATGTCTGGCATTTATTTGTAATTCGTACCTCTAATCGCGACCAGCTTCAACAATACCTGACAGATAAGGGTGTTCAAACGTTGATTCATTATCCTATACCACCACACAAGCAAGGGGCATATTCTGCCAGTAATGATATGAGTTTTCCAATAACAGAAACCATCCACAATGAAGTGTTGAGTTTGCCTATTAGTCCGGTATTGGAATGGGATAAAATGGAAGTTATCTGCGAATTTTTAAACAAATGGTCAGATAAACATATTTAATGAAATGAATAAACCATTGCTAATATGTATGACAACTACGCGCAATTATAGATGGGTTTACTAATGCCTTATTGAAAAACCAATTGATTTTTCCTTCTTACAAGGTCTTTTGACAGCCCCAAACACTAAAAGGCCAATGGGGTCTATTCAATAGCCGCATGGCTTTCTTTCAGTGCCGTATGGCACTCCCAAATAGCCGCATGGCTTTCCTTCAGTGCCGCATGGCTTTTTCCTACAGCCGCATGGCTTTTCATCAGTGCCGTATGGCTTTCCTTTAGTGTCGCATGGCTTATAATTAGTGCCGTGTGGCACTCGACAATAGCCGTATGGCTTTTCTATTCCGCCACGCGGCCTTTCACTTCCGCCCACATATCTTTTTACTTTCATCTACGAGTTCGGGATAAGAACGTATTTCTAAATCAACTATCTTTCAGAAAATCCGGAAATAAGGTTGTATTGACTCTGACTTCTTTTGCTACTAAGGTAGAACAGGATAGTAACTAAGGTCTTAACCTTAGTTGTCCCTTAGGAAGGTACACAAAACCCCGCAAAGAATAACAGATTTTAAAAACGCTGACAGCGGTCGAAGACCCTGTCAGCGTTTAATGGATAAAACCGGTTACACAAGAGAAATACAGACTCCATTCAATATTAAACCTTATTGATAAATTGTGACATTTGAATATAAGTGATTTGTAAATTTTTTGTTTCGAACTAAGGTTGTTAATGTTTGACCTTATATCTCCCAATACTTCGCCCAGGTAGCAATTCCTATAGCAACTGAAAAAACACTATTACTTTATATTTAGTGATATACTGACAGAACATGCAAGCTTTTATATATAATTCACGTTAATCGACTATAACTTAAAATAATATAATTGTGTAAAAGATATAGAATTGAAATGTTTATAAAATAAGTAATTAACCTTATATTTGTGGCTAAATTTAACTATGTATCATATTCTCGTCAATTTTTTATTTGTTTGTTTTATGAGTTACTTTCAGGGGTTGAATCTAATTGTTCAGAAACAGTTATATTCATTTATTGCTTTATTGAAAAGAAACCGAACGCAGTTATATATATCGGTTGCAGTAATTGTGGTTATTACCTCCTTTCTGTACGAAGCCGAACCTTATAATATTTCGCTCTGGCATGATCAATACAAAATATTGAAGCTTTCGGGCTATGGTTTTATCTATGTAGGGACAATCTGTTTGTGCATCTACTTTACTCCCCCCGATATTATTTATCCAAGCTTATTAAACCGAAGGTCTATATTGCTGTTACTGTGTATACTGACAGTTTTGGTGGTAGTTGCAGGTAGTGCAAACTGGCTTTATACTGCTTGTATCTATGATAAATATCAACTGAATGCCTATTCGTTTTTTAAATCAATAAAGCACACTGCAAGTTTCAGTCTGCTTTCAGCTTTGTACTATGTGGGACATTTACTGTGGCGGGACAAAGATCATAAATTGAAATTTGAAGTGCATCAAGAGAAAGATATCGTTACTTTCGGTAAATTTAGTGTGAGGGTAATGGATATTGTGCTTATAAGATCGGATGAAAATTATATTTTTCTTTATTGCCTGGAGTGTGACACCATTAGAAAGAACCATTTGCGTTATAAAATATCGTATGCAGAGAAACAATTATCTCCATATACTCAGTTTGTTCGTATTCATAGATCTTTTCTGGTGAATATGATGTTTGTGGATAGAGATAAACTAACGGTAAATAGTACTAACTTTAAAATAACCGGAATAGATATAGAAATTTTTGTAGGAGAACGGTTTAAAAGAAATCTGAAAAAATGGTTGTTGAACCATTCTTATTCCGATTTTAGAAGAGTGAACGAATGAAAAATCAATTCTCTCTGGTAGTGTTTTATATTTCGTCACTGTTTTGATTTTGTTTGTCACAGGTTTTTTGCATTTGTCACAATTCTGAGTTGTATTTGTCACAAAGGGATTTGTACTTATTTTTAGTTGATAATCAATGATCTATATTTGCAACGGTTTCTCGCCGGACTAATGATGGGTTTAGGAAGAACCTAATATTAACTGCAAAATAGAAATAATATGCCAAACACAAGAGTACCACAAACAATTACTGAATTTAATGTGTATGTCAATAATGCATTAGATTATTTGAATCACGGAGAACCTCAAAAAAACAGTGAACGGTTGACAATAACCGAAGGGGAGGTAACTTTATTGACCGGAATTGTTGATCGCTGGAAGCCTTTATATGTTTTGTACAGTGATAAAGAGAAAACACGAACTTCACTTGTAGTAGCTCAGTTACAGGATCTGATGACGGAATTCAACGATCTGAATCAGTCGAAACATCTGCTAAATCGCATTGCGGCATCGGCGAATGTAACTGTTGAGGATTTAAAAACATTTAATATCAAGAGTGGATCAGCTAAGCGCTCCGTGGCAGTACAGCCTATTCAGGAAACGATTAATGTCTCTATTCAGCTATTAGGTGGTGGTTCAGCAACTTTCAAGTGCCGTGCCGAAGGAAGTTCGCATGCATCTATTATCGACATGGCCGACTGTATACAGTATACCTATTTAGTGGGTACCACTCCTCCCACATCAGCCGATGATGCAGGTCTTTTCAGGGATATCAGCACTAAGGCTACTTTTACCTTGGCGCTGGGTTCAGGAAGTTCAACAAAATACCTGTATATTTTTTTCCGTTGGTATAACATTAAACATCCCGAACTTGCAGGACCCTGGACTCGGTTAGTAAGTACACTTATTGTTTAAATAATCAATTCGGACCGTAGTATGATGAAATGAGAATGTCAGTAAAAGGCATTCTCATTTTATATTCAGTAATCAACAATATTTAATATCGTTTTTTAGTTATGACTTCTTAATCCGTCAGCCGACGGAGGCTTTAAGACATATTCTCTTATATTATAGCTATTCTTATTCAAACAGATGATGCTTTCTTGAGCCCCCTTTGGGGATTGGGGGTCATAAATTAAATATTTAAGAAATTTATCAAAATAATAATTCTTTCTTAGTAATCTATGTGTAAAGTATAATTGTCTTGCATTTATATAGCAAATGAAAGTTTTTTCAGTGAACTCTAAATAATACGATGCTATAACCGCTTTAATTTAGAAGTTAATAGTATATTTGCATTTGATAACGATATAAACAGTTCTAAAGGTCCCAATCAATTTGTTTTCAGTTATAATTCCCCTCTACAACAAAGCCGCTTATATTGAAAGAGCAATACAGTCGGTGCTTTCTCAAACCTTTCAGGAGTTTGAGTTAATTGTTGTGGATGATGGGTCAACTGATGACAGCTACGCTCAGTTATCAGTTATCAGTCATCGATTATCAGTGGATGCCCCGGAAATTTATAAAAAGATCAGGGTCATTCAGCAACAAAATCAGGGTGTGTCTACGGCGCGGAACAATGGTGTAAAGTTGGCAAAGTACGACTATATTGCTTTTCTGGATGCTGATGATAGTTGGGAGCCTACTTATCTGGAGGAAATGAACGATTTAATAGCGGCTTACCCCAAAGCCGGTATTTATGGGAGTAGCTATTTTATTATAAAAAACGGTAAGAAAAGAATTGCCCCGATAGGAGTAGAGAAAGATTTTGATAGTGGGCTGATAAATTACTGTCAGGTCTATAGCAAAACACTTTGCATGCCTCTATGGACGGGTGCCACCATCATCCGTAAATCTATATTTGACCTTGAAAATGGCTTCAATTCCCAGTTAAAATTAGGTGAAGACTTTGATCTTTGGATACGGGTGGCTACAAAGCAGCCTGTTGCTTTTCTGAATAAACAGCTAGCAAATTATCATCAAGATGTTGATCTGGCCAACAGAGCAATAGGAGAGAAGTTGTATCAACCGCAGGAACATATGCTATTTACTGATTATGGCGAATTAAAAAATAACTCCGACTTTGTATATTTGTATGAGAGATTGGCACTTTATGGCTTTTTACCTTATTATCTAAAGGGAAAAAATAAAAAAGAAGTCAAGGCAATTTTATCCCAGATTCGTTGGGATCAACATGAATTTAAATATATATTGTATTATAGGTTATTACCGAGACAACTTGTATTGTTATATAATAAGCTAATGAGATTAGGTTCACAAATTAAGAGAAGAGTAAATGAAATGTAAGATTATAATAGATCCAATAGCTAATGTTTATTATTCCGGATTTTATATTAAGGGATTGTATGATAAATTTGGTATTAGAAATATAAAGTTCAATTCAAAACCCTTTGAATATATAAAAGATCGCGGTGATAATTTAAACTTTATAATTATAAATGAGAATATTACAACAAAATACTCAATACATTATGATGATCCGTTTGAAGTAAAACCATATCATTATGAGTGGTGTGATGTTTACGGTTGTGTAAACGCGAATTTTGAGAAAACATCTGTTGAGTTTCATTCGAAGTTAGTCTCACTTCCACCATCGTTTGGGATTCAATTATGGGGGACATTCCCAACATTTTTTTATTTGACTATCAATGCTTTAAAAGTTTGGAAGATTACTAATATTAGAAAGTTCTCAGGTAAATATAAACGACAATTGTTGCTGAGATTGCCTTATAAAGATTATCGAGCTAATGTAAAATTAACAAATGTTTTACAGCCTTATATTTTTCATCTTAGTACATTATGGTACAGTGATGAGTGGAATAAAAATGATGAAGGTGTGAATAAAGTACGTGCAAATTTTATACGTGCGTGTAAGTCTATTGATAATATCTGCTTTGAAGGAGGCTTGTCGGTTTCGAAGAAATCAATTATTCAATCGGATTTTAAGCCTTTGATATTTGAAGGAACTATTTCGATCAAGGAATATGTAAAAAAGATAAAGCAGTCAGTCCTTGTGTTTAATACTCCGGCATTTTGGAACTGCCATGGTTGGAAATTAGGAGAGTATCTGGCTATGGGTAAGGCGATAATTTCAACACCACTGTCAAATGATCTACCATATCCACTTATACATGGGGAGAATATACATTTTGTGGCAAATGATGAATATGAGATTAAGAATGCGATTCTTTTGATTATAAACGATGAAACCTATCGAATAAAGTTAGAAAATGGGGCTCGACTATATTGGGAGAAATATGGAACGCCAATAAAATCATTAGAATTGTTGGGAGTGTAAATTATGCATTAAGTTTGTTGTAATAAATTACATTGTTTAATAAATTATCTATGTTTTCATTTATGAAAAGAGTTACCTATTTACTTGGTTCTTTAAATCGTGGAGGTGCAGAAACATTGCTGTTGGATATTTTTCGGAATGCTGCTGCCAATCAATTAGATGCTATAGCTATCTATAGAAAATCAGGTGTGTTGGAACCTGATTTTATCAATAGCCCTGTGCAGCTTTATGAATTGTCCTTTCAAAAGAACATCTTTAGCTACTTTTTCCGTCTACGAAAAATACTACAGGATCAGAATGTAAAATGCGTACATGCACAGCAACCACTTGATGCTCTACTGGCTTGGATAGCTACTCCGGGGCTCAGTCTTAAAATTATACTAACCTTGCATGGCTATGATTTACACGAAAGTAGGTTGGGCAACATGATTCTTTCCTTTATCCTGAAACGAACCGATACTAATATCTACGTTAGCAATGCCCAACGAGAATATTATCAAAAGAAGTATAGATTAGACGAAAATAAGCAGTGGGTGGTATACAATGGAATATCGTTTAATAAATTTGATGGGGCAAAGAGCGCAAGTACTCATAGCATGACTGCAAGTCATATTATGAGTAAAGAAGATTTGCTGCGCGATGAATTAAAGCTCACTCCCGATACAATGCTGTTTGGTACAGTTGGTAACTTTCTTCCGGGACGAGACCAACTAACGATATGTAAATTTTTGAAACTATTGAAAAAGGAGGATATATCCTTTCATTTTGTTTTTGTTGGGAAAAGAGTTGAAAACTCCTCTGATTTGTATGATGATTGTGTGAAGTATTGTCGGCAAAACAATCTATTGGAGAATGTAAGCTTTTTAGGTAGCAGAGAGGATGTTCCGGACATTTTATCACAATTGGATGCCTTTGTCTATGCCACCGATCACGATACCTTTGGCATAGGAGTAGTGGAAGCTATGGCAGTAGGTATTCCGGTATTTGTCAATGATTGGATGGTCATGTCCGAGATTACTGATAATGGAAAGTATGCAACACTCTATAAAACGAAGGATGATCAGGATTTACTTCGACATTTTTTGTTATTTTTGCAAGACAAAACCGACTTTTTGACAAAGGCAGCCAATGCTTCTTCTTTTGTCCGACAGAAATATAGCATCGAAAAACATATAGATAATCTAATGAAGATCTACAATAACTAGTATGTAGCTAATAGTTTTAAACTATCAACTATCAACTATCAACTATCAACTATCAATGCTAACCTACTTCCCAAAATACTTCACTTCCAAAGCTATTACACTCTACCTAATCGTATTGGTGTTTTGCAACCTGATTTTCTTTAAAAATGCCTTATCGATGGTGTGGTGGGTGTTTGGACTGGTAGAGGTGATCGGATTTTTTTATTTTGCCAACCAATTCACTCGCCAGTGGGGGAAATTTTCGACGACGAAATTTGTAAAACAGCTTTTTAAAACCGCTTTAGTGATTCGATTGGTATGGATGATCTTCAGTTATTTTTTCTATACCTATATGACAGGCCAACCTTTTGAATTTGATGCCGGTGATGCAATCGGCTATCATGAAGCTGCTATATGGGTATCATCATGTATTAGTGGTGATGGATTGAAACCATTTTTTGATTCGCTGGATGGTCGCTTTTCGGATATGGGATATTCTTTATATTTAGGTTGTCAGTATTGGTTTACCGGGAATTCAATTTTTATAGCTCGTCTCTTAAAGGTCTTGTATGGAGCCTACACCTGCGTTCTGATTTACAAACTCACGGTTCGTAATTTTGGAGAAGAAACGGGGCGGATGGCAGCTATATTTTGTATGTTGATGCCGAATTTGATTTTATATACCGGACTCCATACTAAAGAAGCGGAGATGGTGTTGCTGACCGTTGCTTTTATGGAACGGTCAGACTGGATGTTTAGAAATAAAAATTTTAATTTTGCAGAGATTGCTCCACCAATACTACTCGCAGGATCGCTTTTCTTTTTACGAACAGTACTGGGTGCTACCGCCATTTTTGCTCTCTTTACTACCTTACTCTTCACCTCCACAAAGGTATTGGGAATGGGAAAGCGAATGATTTTGATTGTTTGGGTATTATTAACAGTCGGTTATTTCGTAGGAAGTCGGTTAAGTACGGAGGTGGAGCAGGTATGGAAAGCCAGAGAGGAGAATCAGGCAGCTTCGATGGAATGGCGCTCTGTCAGAGATAATGGAAATAAATTTGCCAAATACGCTACCGGGGCTGTTTTTGCCCCCATTATTTTTATTATCCCTTTTCCGACCATCGTTAATACACCGGGTCAGGAAAATCAAAAAATAATCAATGGGGGTAATTATGTGAAAAATATACTGGCCTTTTTTGTCATCTTTGGCATGATTTGGATTGTAAAAGAAGGAAAATGGAGGGAATATATCACGATGGGAGCTTTTACTATTGGTTATTTACTTGTAATATCCATGAGTGCATTTGCTCAGTCGGAGCGTTTCCATCAGCCGGCATTGCCTTTTCTGCTGGTATTTGCAGCCTTTGGCATAAGTAAAGTAACTAATACGCAAAAGAAATATTTTACCTGGTATATGGCTTTTATTTTTATTGCTATCGTTGCCTGGAGTTGGTTTAAACTGGCAGGAAGAGGAATGACTTAATAGTAGGTAGTTAGTAGTTATTAGTAGGTAGTTTCTAGTTATTAGTAGGTAGTTTCTAGTTATTAGTAAGTAGTTGGTAGTAATTGGTAAATAGTTTATTGTTAGTAGGTATTCTGTAGTTATGAGTGAAAATAGTCAGGGTTTTAAGGCATTAATAGCTTATCAAAAGGCATTTATGCAGGCATGTGAAATTTTCGAAATTACTATTTCCTTTCCGAAAGAAGAAAAGTATTCGTTGACAGATCAAATTCGACGCTCGTCGCGCTCAGTTTGTGCGAATCTGGCAGAAGCGATCGTAAAAGAAATTATTATAAGCATTATTTACTCAAAATATCTGACTGTCAGGGTGAGAATAGTGAAACCTTGGTTTGGATTGATTTCTCATTCAATTGCAACTATATAACGAAAGAAAGCTTTACTAAACTTACTGAACTAAATGCGGAGGTAGGAAAATTATTATCATATATGCTTAGTAACCCTGAAAAGTTTGGAGTAGATACAGGCTGTAGATAGTAAGTAGTAGGTAGTTATTAGTAAAAAGTAAGTAGTTATTAGTATGTAGATATTAGTAAAAAAGTAAGTAGTAAGTACTACTAGAAATTACTATAAACTATATCCCAGACCCCTACCAACTACCGTCTACATACTAGAAACTACCAACTATTTCTAACTATCAACTACCTACTATCTACTAGAGACTAAAAACTACCAACTATTTCTAACTATCTACTATTAACTACCTACTAAAAACTACTAACTATCTACTAGAAACTACCTACTAAAAACTACCAACTATGAAACTACTTGTCGTTTGCAGCAAAAATTCCGGTAAAATAGCTCCTTTTATTCTGGAGCAAGGGGAGTCGTTGCTGCGATTAGGGGTGGAAGTAGATTATTATCCCATCGTTGGAAAGGGTTTGGTCGGGTATTGGAAAAATAGAAAGTTGCTCCTTCGGAAAATAAAATCATTTCAGCCCGATATTATTCATGCCCATTATGGATTGTCAGGATTATTAGCTAATACGCAACGAAACATACCTGTGGTGACAACTTACCACGGTAGTGATATTAACACTTTAAGTGTGTGTATTCTTTCCCGATTGAATATGGTATTGTCTGCACATGCCATTTTTGTATCTAATGAAAACAGACTAAAATCTGGGTTAAGTAAGAGTTTTACTTTACTTCCTTGTGGTGTTGAT
>Ga0302159_10000258_pt1 | contig 11979 bp, 12 predicted proteins | sample I_Fen_E1_2_FD_193504 | JGI IMG/M metagenome (GOLD analysis project Ga0302159, IMG submission 193504) | Peat permafrost microbial communities from Stordalen Mire near Abisko, Sweden - I_Fen_E1_2 | ecosystem: Environmental > Terrestrial > Soil > Wetlands > Permafrost | place: Sweden: Abisko... | reverse complement strand
CAGACTGATCATGGCAAACACGTCCGGTAGACGAACACTGGTGACCCACCTGCCTCTGTCCGGATAGATATAAACATCCCGACGAGTATCGTAATAGATATTCTGCTCCGGAAAATAGATATGACGTACATTGGCTCTGTATCCATGAGCCGGTGCCCAATGCGGAGGATAGGCTTTCAGTGTTTCAACTGGCAGGGTTAAGCTGATAGTAAGTAGTGCGATAACAGCAACTACAAATGATTTCGTTTTCATAATTCGTATATTTAAAAAATGGATAAATAGTGTTCCTCGCAGGTCGTAAAGCAAATACAATACCAGAACAAATTTTTATAGAGATAAGCGAACATGAATTTTGGTGATTATTATGCAACACTAAAGTTCTATATCGGCTTTGGTATGATTGACTATTACTGGTGTCGGGCTGATTTTCAGTCCGGTATTTCCTCTTTTTTTCGTTCCTTATGATCCCTCAGGGGTACATACAAAAAAACGGGAGCTTTCTTTTCAGAAAACTCCCGTTTTTGTATTCCGTATTTTTATATCAGAACTTGTAACGAACAGCCAACGCTATACCATCGTATGCACCACCATAACTGTTTGGCAATACATACCAACTAGGACGGTAATCTAACGATAGTTGCAAGGGGATATTAAAGTTGTACTCAATTCCTACCTGACCTGCAATACCCAGTGCAAAACCTTTGTAGTCGCTGTTATGATCACCACTCCACGATCCGATCTGAGGGCCAAGACCTGCATACCATTTAAAGCCCGGAGCCAGTTCGTCCAGATTCCAAACCCATTGATAAATACCGGTTAAGCCAAAGCCAGAATAGCCTTGATTGTTATCCCAACTGTTTAGTCCCAAAGTTAGTTCCAGCCTGTTGGTAGTACTTAATGTTGATTGAAACGTAATTTCGCCACCATTACCAAAACGTAAACCAATAGCATTTTTCTCTGACTGTGCGCTTAATGTGCTCATCATACCCGCTACCAATGCGAGTGTCAAAATCATTTTTTTCATACTTTCTTTGTTTTTCTTGCCGAAGCTTTAGTTTTATTTATATTGATAACATCCGTTGAGATGTATTGTTTGTTTTTGGTAGTAAAATGTCTGGAATCTATAATTTACTACAAGAACACTTTAGCAATTGCAATTATTAAGCCATACTTTAATTTTAATGTAGATTTGTTTCTCCCAATGGTGGATCTGGATAAAGAAAAAGCACCTACAGAATATGTAAGTGCTTTTATAATATATGGTTGTATGGGTTACTTAATGCTTAATTCATTAATCAGTCGTTGAGCTCCGCCTACTTTGTCCATCACAAACAAGATGTAGCGAACATCCACACTGATGGTACGCTGCAAGTCGGGTTCAAATACAATGTCGCCGCTCATGGCTTCCCAGTTTCCGTCGAACGCCAAACCTAGCAACTCACCTTTGGCATTGAAGATAGGACTACCCGAATTACCACCGGTAATATCTGTATTGCTCAGAAAAGCCACATGCATTTCGCCTGTTTTCTGGTCGAGATAAGCACCATAATTCTGTTCCCTGATGGCTTTCTTTAGCTTGGGCGAAACATCAAACTCTTCGTCGCCGGGAATCTCTTTTTCCAGAATACCTTTGGTGGTGGTATAATACTTATAACTTACTGCATCAGCAGGATTATAACCTCCTACTTTACCAAAAGTCAAGCGCATGGTAGAGTTTGCATCTGGGTACATCGGTTTCCCTTTTTCGGCAGCCATGGCTTTGATGCCGCTTTCGTACACCCGTTCGGCATCTTTAATCTCTTCACTTAGTTTGGTATATTCATCACCGCGGACAGATTCCATAGTTTTCCGTACTTCTTGCGAAAAGACAAGAGCAGGGTCTTTAAATAAATCTACATTGTGACTTTTAATGGCTTTGGTGATTTTTTCCAGCGATGTAAAATCCGATTTTTCGAATAAATACTTTGCATACCGGTTGTAATCGCCTTTAAATTTCTTTTGAATAACCGTGTATACTTCGGGCAGAGCATCAGCGTCAACCGACTTTTTATAAATATCCAACATAGCTACCAACGCAGCCTGATCAACGGCCGGATAATAATCTTTATAAGCAGCTTTTACCTCAGTGAGCAAAGAGTCCTGGCTTATGTCTTTTTTCATGATTCTTTCCACCTGATTAGCAATACGGGGCATCTCTACTCCGCTAACCAACGACTCAATCAGGTAACTTAATGCTTTACTATATGGATAAATTTTGCCATAGTCGTTAGCCAGTGTTTGCAATACATTTTTGTATTTTGCTTTTCGTTCGGGGGTGCTGTTAGCCCATTCTGCAAATTCTTTTTCCTGACTTTGTTTTTCGGCTATAATGCCCAACTTTCCGATTGCTTTATTCATGCCTATGCTGTTCTTCCAATAATTGGAGCTGCGGGCAAACTTGCTGGCATACGCAATATTGATTGCTTCGTCTACACGCATAAAAGAGTGCCACACATCTTGTTTGGCACCTCGCACCTCGATGCGTGCCTGATTGGACGTTTTCATACGGTTGTTTACACCCCACGATGACAGATATCGGTTTGTACTACCCGGATTACCCATAATCATGGTATAATCGCCCGGCTGATAACCTTTGTTGGAAATGGTTGCAAAACGTTTTGGCGAGTAAGGCACATTGTCTTTAGAGTATTTAGCTGGCTTCCCGTTGGGTGAGCAATACACCCGAAATACCGAGAAATCGCCTGTATGGCGTGGCCACATCCAGTTGTCGGTGTCGCCACCAAATTTTCCGATAGAGATCGGAGGTGCATAAGCAAACCGAACATCGGTAAACTCTTCGTAAACGAATAAGTAGAACTCGTTGCCCGAATAAAACGACCGTACACGACCTATATAACCGGTGCCTTTTTCAGCTTCTTTCTGAATTACTCCGGTAATAGAATCTTGCTTTTCGATACGGGCTTTGCCCAGTAAATTGTCTGGTAGTTGCGATATAACACGTTCGGTAACATCCTGTATTTTTACCAGAAACTTCACGGTAAGCCCCGGGGTGGGAATTTCATCGCTCAGCTTTTCAGCAGAAAAACCGTCTTTCAGGTAATTGTGTTGTACGGAGCTGTGTTGCTGAATAGATTCAAATCCACAGTGGTGATTGGTGAAGACCAGCCCTTGATTGGATACCATCACACCCGTACAGCCATTTCCAAACACGATAACAGCATCTTTCAGACTTACACTGTTATCGCTGTAAATGTCTTCAGCTGATAGTGTCAGACCCATACCGTTCATCTTTTGGATGTTTAGCTTCTGAATCAAAGGCAGCATCCACATACCTTCGTCGGCTTTTACCCCAATAAACATACTGAGCGCAAGCAACACAATGAATAGTTTTTTCATTTAAATAGAAATTGAATATTTAATTGTTGATATTAATTCTTGTTGGATAAAACGAAAATAAAAAACTTTAGCGTTGAAACCCTCGTATTAGTGTTTCGGTTGGACGTAAAAGGGCGTTTGCTTGAAACCTAATCTTTATATGCAATTCATCGGACATTAATATTGTACAAATGTATGAATTTTTTTTCATGTTTTCAGATTTTAGTCCTCGCACATCCGGCAGGTCTGAGTGCTAAAAGTAAAAGAGACTGCCTTATGCCGACAGTCTCTTTTACTTTTATATTTTAATTAGATCGGATTTATTTATACATTCTTTCACGAATAGCTTTAATGTCTTCCGAAGTCACGTAATCATCATAATCCATTTGTTTGTCGATAATGCCTTTTGGAGTCAGTTCGATGATGCGGTTACAAACGGTTTGAATAAACTCGCGGTCATGCGAAGCCATCAATACGTTGCCTTTGAAGTTTACCAGGGTGTTGTTGAAAGCCTGAATAGATTCCAAATCAAGGTGATTGGCCGGAGAGTCGAGTATCATCACATTGGCGTTCCGAAGCATCATCCGCGAAATCATACAGCGCATTTTTTCACCTCCCGATAGCACACTGGCTTTTTTGTATATCTCTTCACCTGCGAATAACATCTTTCCCAGATAACCGCGAATAAAGGACTCGGTAGTATCGGATGAGAACTGTCCCAGCCAATCTACCAGATTTAAATCGGTATTAAAGAATTCAGAATTATCAAGCGGCAAATAAGCGTTGGTTATCGTTATTCCCCAGTTGTAAGTACCTTCATGTTCTTTATCATGTTCGTTGATAATTTCAAAAAATGCCGTCATGGCACGCGGATCACGTGACAGGAAAATGATTTTATCGTTTTTCTCTACATTAAAATTTACATCTTTGAAAAGAACGGTGCCATCTTCGGCTGTTTTACCCAGTCCTGCAATTTCCAACACCATATTTCCCGGATCACGATCGGGAGTGAAAATGATTCCCGGATACTTACGTGTCGATGGTTGTATCTCGTCGATATTCAGCTTTTCAAGCATCTTCTTACGACTGGTAGCCTGTTTCGATTTAGCCACATTGGCACTAAACCGACGAATAAATTCTTCCAGTTCCTTTTTCTTTTCTTCGGCTTTTTTGTTCTGGTTCTGTTGCTGACGCAGTGCCAACTGACTTGATTCGTACCAGAAAGAGTAATTACCCGAGAATAGCTGCACTTTTCCGAAGTCAATATCCACCGTGTGGGTACTTACCGCATCTAAAAAGTGTCGGTCATGCGAAACCACTAATACGGTGTTTTCATAATTGGCCAGGTAATTTTCCAACCACATTACAGTGTCCACATCCAAATCATTGGTAGGCTCATCGAGTAGCAGGTTGTCCGGTTTTCCGAATAGCGCACGTGCCAACAGCACACGTACTTTTTCCATCCCGCTGAGTTCTTTCATCAGCTGGTAATGTAAATCTTCTTTGATTCCCAGTCCGCTTAATAGTGATCCGGCTTCGCTTTCGGCATTCCATCCGTTTAGTTCGGAGAATTTGTCTTCCAGCTCTGAAGCCCGAATGCCATCAGCATCCGAAAAATCTTCTTTCAAGTAAATGGCATCCTTTTCATCTTTAATCTTCCAAAGTACCGTGTGTCCCATCATCACAGTGTCAAGCACGGTGTATTCATCAAACTCAAAGTGATCTTGCTTTAATACCGAGAGTCGTTCGGCCGGGCCAAACTGAACGTTTCCGCGTGTAGCATCGAGATCACCGCTGAGCATGCGTAGGAAGGTGGACTTTCCGGCACCATTGGCTCCGATAATTCCATAACAATTGCCGGCAGTAAATTTCAAATTTACGTCAGAAAATAAAACTCGTTTGCCAAATTGAATGGCTAAATTAGATACAGTAATCATTTTAGTTGATTGAAGTAGTTGAACTGATTCTCATCAGTAAGGTTGCATTAACTTGATACTATTTTAAAACAAAGAATAGAACCAATCTGTTTTCCAGACTCGTTCTATTCTTGTAATTTATTTCAAAGCTGACTTTTTCAGAAATAATTATTCTATAATTCCCAGACTGCGGGCATCTCTTGAGATCTTCTCAATAGACTCGTCAATCTGATCGAACGTATGTGTAGCCATCAGCGAATAGCGAATCAGTGAATCTTCCGAGCGTACTGCCGGAGAAACTACCGGATTCACAAATACACCGTCATCCATCAACATACGTGTCAGTTTAAATGTCTTTGTGTTATCACGTACATAAAGTGGAATGATCGGAGTTTCAGTAGGTCCGATTTCAAAACCTGCTTTCTGAAATCCTGCTTTGGCACGAGCAGTGTTTGCCCATAAAGCATCTTTACGCCAGGTTTCTTCAGCCATTACGTCCAATGCTGCCAATACACAACCGGTAGAAGCCGGGGTAATAGAAGCACTAAAGATTAATGTGCGCGAGTTGTGTTTCAGATAATTGATAATATTATTATCGGATGCAACGAATCCACCAATGGTTCCCAGCGATTTGCTGAATGTTCCCATAATCAGATCTACATCTTTTGACACACCGAAATGTTCGCAGATACCTGCACCTGTTTTGCCGAATACACCTAATGAATGCGCTTCATCAACGTAAATTGAAGCATTGTATTTCTTTGAAAGTTCTACAATTTCAGGTAATTTAGCTACATCGCCTTCCATGCTGAATACACCATCTACTACAATAAGTTTCAACTTGTCTGGTTCGCATTTCTTGAGCAATTTTTCCAAAGCATCCATATCGTTGTGACGATATTTCAGTTGTTTGGAGAATGACAACCGTTTACCTTCTACAATAGAGGCGTGGTCGAATTCATCAAAAATCAAGTAATCTTCACGACCGGTAACACATGGTATAACTCCTGAATTGACAGTAAAACCGGTTGCATAAACCAAAGCAGCTTCTTTATGAACTAGCTTTGCCAGACGATCTTCCAATTCAATATGAATATCCAATGTTCCATTTAAAAAACGAGAACCGGCACAACCTGTTCCATATTTTTCAACGGCTTTAATAGCTCCTTCTTTGAGGCGGGGATGATTTGTTAACCCTAGATAGCTGTTTGAACCAAACATCAATACTCGTTTACCACCAATGGTTACAACTGTATCCTGATCGGACTCGATGGGACGAAAATACGGATAAACGCCCATTGCTTTTGCTTGCTGGGGCGCATCATATTGTCCCAACACATCACTTAGTTGACTCATAGAATTTATATGTTTGTAAATAAAAACGGCTGCAAAGATACGAAAAATATTAGGAAAATAGTTACATCCTTTGCTGCCTCGCAGATTAATGGCTACTTTTGTAACCTGTAATAAAACATTAATTATCACGTGAGCAAACAAATAGATTACAAATTATTGCCCGCTCTGGTAGCCCGGAAGGAAAATGAATGGAAACGTTTTTTAATAAAAAATAAGAAGAAATTAGAAGGGCTTGATCTCCATGTTCATTCCCTCCATCATGAAGTTGTGGAGCGAATAGACTGCCTGACTTGTGCAAATTGTTGCAGGTCGTTAGGACCGCGCATAACTGATAAAGATGTCGAACGTATGGCTAAGGCTCTTAGGATGAAAGCAGCTGATCTGATCTCAAAATATCTGCACATCGATGAAGATGGTGATATGGTTTTTCAGTCGATGCCGTGTCCGTTTCTGGGAGCCGATAATTATTGTGCTATTTATGAGTCACGTCCCAAAGCATGCCGTGAATATCCGCATACGGACCGTAAACGATTTTATCAAATCTTTAACTTGTCTGTTAAGAATGCTTACACTTGTCCGATAGTGTATGAAGTGCTTGATAATCTGACTAAATAATTATTTCTCAGCAAAAACAGACTTTTGCATCACTCCGTATTTGTCGAACGATTTTCCAACGGTGAAGAAAATACTGAGCGAAATACTTAATACGGTTGATGCTAAAATGGCAATCATGATGGCGATTTGATATTTGATGGCCACCAACGGTACCGAACCACCCAGAATCTGACCGGTCATCATACCCGGAAGTGACACAATACCCATCGTGGCCATGGAGGCAATGGTTGGATTCATGGCCGAAACAAAGCTCCTTTTGGCAAAATCGCGCAAAGCCTCGAAACGGGTGGCACCCAGTGAAAGCTTGTAGAAGTAAAGTTGTTCGTCTTTGCGGATGGATTTATAAAAGTCGCCCAGTCCGACGATGTTTGCACGTAAGGAATTGCCCAATACCATACCTCCAATAGCAATCATGTATTTAGCATCGAGAATAAAACTCAGCTTTGCAATAAAAAAATTGAAATAGAGCACAACAAAGAAGTTGGCCAGCACAAAGGAAAGTAACACGGGACGAACAAAATGCCGGAGTTTGAGACCGGAGTTTTTGATAACAGAGAAAACGGCTACAGTTATCATGGCCAGAAACCAGATGGAGTTCAGCAGCCAGTTATTAAACCGGAACACAAACTCCAGAAAGAAGCCAACCAACACCAGCTGAATGACCATCCGGAGAGTAGAAATCAATAATTTCTTAGTCAGACCCAGTTTTAAATACCAAATGCCCAGCAACGGAACGAGCAGCAATATGCCGCACATCAGCATTGAAAAGATGGAAAGATCCTGAGCTCCATTCATAATCAGTCTAGTTTTAATGTTCGGGTTATGGCCTCTGCAGGCAGATAATTGTCGTGCGAAATAGAAAGCACGGTAAAAGTGGGATTGAGTAAGAAATAATCAAGCACCTTCGATTTAAGTGATTTGTCGAGAGCCGACGTAATCTCATCAAGAAAAAAGATATTCCTTTTGAGCAATAAAGCGTTGATAATAGCTACGCGTTGTTTTTCGCCACCCGAAAGCTCTTCGATGTTTTTTTGTAATAATGTGTCTGGCAATTCGAATGCATTCAGCAATTCTTCCAGTTCATCCAACGAACTGTTTTTATATTCAGCATTGGCCTTGAGCGACAGTGTTTCATTGAAAAACGTTTGCAGGTTTCCGCGTCCGATATTCAGATCCTGACTTACGTAGGCCACGCGTCGACGCAGATTCCAGACAGAGATCTCGGTAAGTAACTCGTTTTCGAAATAAATCTTCCCGCTATCAGGTTGTTCGAAACCCAATAATAAGCGAAACAAGGTGGTTTTACCAATTCCCGAACGACCGGAAACAATGATTTTTTCGCCTTCCTGTATGTCGAATGAAAAATCCTCCAGTACAAATTGGTCGGAAAACTGCTTGGTCAGATGCTCTAGTCTAAACATGGGACTAAGCCTTAAGTTTTTCAATATCTTCCCAGAAGCCAGGATATGATTTACTTACCACCTGCGGTTCTTCAATAACAAGCGGAGTAATCAGAGCAGCCGGAGCAAAAGCCATAGCCATGCGATGATCTTCGTAAGTAGCAATGCTCACGGGTTGAGCTGCGTCACAACGGTTGCCGGCCCATGCCAGTTGACCTTCGGCCGGTTCGGTAAGCACAAAACCCAGTTTGCCCAGTTCGTTTATCAAAGCCGCTATTCTGTCGGTTTCTTTAATTTTCAGTGTTTGTAATCCGTCGAAATGAAAAGGAATACCTTTCATGCAGCAGGTAACGGCAAATGTCTGAGCCAGGTCGGGTTGGTTTACAAAGTCGTATTCAAACTGTTCTACGTACTTTCCGGTGGCTTGCAATAACACGCCTTCAACCTGATACGTACTACTTACGCCGAGTTGTTCGAAAAGAGCGGCTACTTTGCTGTCGCCCTGATAGCTGTTTTGGTTTAATCCGGTGAGGAAGATTTGCCCTTTGCCGGCTATGGCTAACACTTCGTACCAGTATGAAGCTGCCGACCAGTCGGATTCTACTTTGTACTGAATGGGCTTGTATGTTTGTGCCTTGATGTCGATTATATTGTTGCTAAAATCAACAGCCACACCGTATTCTTTCATCATGTTCAACGTCATATTAATATAAGGTACCGAAATGACATTGCCTTCGAGTATAATTTTCAAGCCGTTTTGCATATAAGGCGCAATCATCATCAAAGCCGAGATATACTGACTGCTTACGCCGCCGTTCAACCTTATTTCGCCACCAGTAAGGGCACTGCCAAAGATGCGCAGAGGCGGAAATCCTTCTTTTTCTACATATTCAATACGTGCTCCGAGTGTGGTGAGCGCATCGACCAGCAATTTTATAGGGCGTTGTTTCATGCGTTCGCTGCCGGTGATGACCCATTCGCCCACCGTTTTCGACAGAAAGGCCGTGAGAAAGCGCATGGCTGTACCGGCTGCACCGATGTCGAAGGTACGGTCGTTGGAGTCGAGTGCTTTTACGGTTACACGGGTATCATCGCAGTCCGACAGGTTTTGAATGTCGTACGGACTATAAGCCAAAGCATTCAAAATTAATGCCCGGTTGCTGATACTTTTTGAAGCCGGAAGGGTTATTCGGAGGTCGATTGTTTGTGGCTGAATGTGCAGGTGTTTGCTGGTCATAATTTAAAATAAGAAATAGTTACGAGTTACAAGTTACGAGATGTTGGTTACGGGTTTACAAGTAATATTCTTCCAGAATTATTGAAAAATAAAATAAGTACGTGCCATGAATCAGTTTATAAAAAACTCTATATTAACTGCCCCCAACCCCCTCCCGATATAATCGGGATAAATGGCAGGGGCTATCGAAGTGCGATATGTGCGAAAAGAATCAACATTTTCACGCGGCAAAAGTCCCCTTTAGGGGATTTAGGGGCGGATGAAAAATAAGACAAACTAATTTCGGGCATACACTTAGTCCTTTTGAGAACACTTAATCTTCCAAAAAGGAATACAAAAGTACATTATTTTTTACGGTTGAGCATATCCAGGCTGATTTTTACAGCCGGATGCCGATCAAAAAACCATATCTTTGTGATGAAAATAAATGTTTATGACAATATGAACAAAATACGTTTTTTTCTGGCTGTTTTTTTCTGCCTTTGCCTGCATACTGCAACAGCACAGCAGCTGAAAAAAGTTACTCCCGGTCAGGTTGGACTTGATGCCGCTAAATTGCAGCAGACCGACAATATCATCCAACAGGCTATTGATAAAAAAGAAATACCCGGTGCTGTGCTGGCAGTGGTACGCAGTGGTAAAATGGCTTATCTCAAAGCTTATGGCAACAAGCAGGTATATCCTACCGTAGAACCGATGGACGTGAACACGGTTTTCGACATGGCTTCGTGTACCAAACCGATGGCAACCGCCATTTCTATGCTTATACTCACCGAAAGAGGGTTGGTACGACTGCAGGACAATGTAAACATGTACATTCCCGGATTTACATTTATGACCAGGGATATAGAAGTGCTGAATTTGATGACACACACTTCCGGCTTGCCGGCTTATGCTCCCGAAGAGACACTCAAAAAGCGATACGGCTCACCCAACCCCGCCGGATTTATGGAATATATTGCTTCATGCAGACGCGATTTTGAACCGGGCACTAAAATGCAGTACAGCTGTCTGAATTATATTACGCTGCAACATATTATTGAAAATTTAAGTACTAAAAGCCTGCGGGATTTTGCCAAAGAAAACATTTACGATGTACTGGGCATGACTCACACCGACTTTAATCCCACGGGGGAGACGCTGGAACGTTGCGCTCCTACTTCGAGACTGAAAGGCACCGAGGTGCTGAAAGGGGTGGTGCACGACCCGCTGGCACGTGAACTGAACGGAGGCGTTTCGGGCAATGCGGGACTTTTTTCGGATGCGAATGATATTGCCATTCTCGTAGCGGCTTTGCAAAATGGCGGGGAATGGAACGGCAAGCGGATTTTACAGCCTCAGACCGTGAAGCTGATGCGCACCATACCGGAATCATTAAAGGTTTTCGGGCGCACTCCCGGTTGGGATATGTCGTCGGTTTATGCCAGCTGCAAGGGCAGCCTGCTTAGTCCTGCCACCTATTGCCACACCGGATACACGGGAACGTCCATTGTGATTGATCCGGACAATGACATAGCCATTATTTTGCTCACTAACCGCGTTCATCCAGTGGACAAAGGCAGTGTGGTGAAACTGCGAAAAATGGTAGCTGATGCGGTGGCAGGTGCCATGATCAGGGGAAAGTAGTTACGAGGAAATAGTTACGAGTTACAAGGTGATGATCTGAATGTGAGTGTAAATAACAGATTGGTATTATTGTATTGTTGGATTTAACTGTGCGGAATACTTGCGAAACAATCTACGACAGGCATAAGGTCATTCCGGAGTTTGGCGATATTAAAACCTTTTGCATGCAGGTTGTGCCGAAAAGGTGCGGGAACATATTATTTGCAAATAATTTCTTGCCGCAGTTTTGTAACGCTAAATTCTTTTCACATAAGATTGCGCCGAAGGATTGCGCGGCAATATTATTTGCAAATAATGTCTTCCTGCAGTTTTGTAACACAAAAACTTTTCACATAAGATTGCGCCGAAGGGTTGCGCGGCAATATTATTTGTAAATAATGTCCTGCCGCAGTTTTGTAACACTAAAAGCAGTTTGCCTGAAGTCGGGCGGAACATATACAGGGTAATTTACGGT
>Ga0302159_10000257_pt1 | contig 11983 bp, 7 predicted proteins | sample I_Fen_E1_2_FD_193504 | JGI IMG/M metagenome (GOLD analysis project Ga0302159, IMG submission 193504) | Peat permafrost microbial communities from Stordalen Mire near Abisko, Sweden - I_Fen_E1_2 | ecosystem: Environmental > Terrestrial > Soil > Wetlands > Permafrost | place: Sweden: Abisko... | reverse complement strand
ATGCACCTTCTTCACCGGCCTTTACCTGTTGATGTTGTTCATCTACTACACCTACTTCTACACCAAAGAAAGGCCTGGATGCCGATCCTGCTTTTAAAGGCATTATCGGTAATGGCGTAATCATAAATCCACCTGTTTCAGTCTGCCACCAGGTATCCATGATCGGACATTTCTCATTCCCCACCACTTTGTAATACCAACGCCATGCTTCCGGATTGATAGGTTCACCAACAGAACCTAAGAGGCGTAGGGAACTTAAGTCGTGGCGTGCAACCCATGAATCACCGAAACGCATTAACCCTCGGATGGCGGTAGGTGAAGTATAAAGAATATTAATGCCGTATTTTTCAATCATACGCCACCACCGGTTTGGATATGGGTGGTTGGGAGCACCTTCGTACATAAAAATGGTCGCACCATTGATAAGGGGAGAATAAACCATGTAACTATGTCCGGTAATCCACCCGGGATCGGCAGCACACCAGAAACGATCTTCAGGCTTAATGTCAAATACCATCCGGTGGGTGGTGGAAGTATACACGCTATACCCGCCATGTGTATGAATCATGCCTTTAGGCTTTCCGGTCGAACCGGAAGTATATAACAGGAATAACATATCGTTGGCACTTGTTTCCTCCGTTTCACACTTAGGACTTGCTATGGGAAGTGATTCCAGGTCATGATACCAGTAATCCCTGTCGTTTTCCATATATACCTCCTGGCCGGTTCTTTTCACGGTAATAACAACTTCCACCGTGGGGCACAAAACGACTGCCTCGTTGACAATACTCTTCAGATCATTTATTTTTCCCCTGCGATATCCGCCATCTGCCGTTACAACAACCCTGGATTCTGCATCCTTGATACGTTCGGAAAGGGCTTCATGGCTAAATCCACCATACACGACACTATGAACTGCACCAATCTTGGCACATGCCAGCATTGCAAAAACCTGTTCAGGAATCTGGGGCATATAAATAGTCACGATATGGCCTTTCTTTACCCCCATGCTTTTCAATACATTGGCAAATTTAGAAACCTCCCTGTTAAGTGCATGATATGAAAATGTACGTACATCCCCGTTCTCACCTTCCCATATAATGGCTAATTTATTACGGATAGCCGTCTTTAAATGCCTGTCGATGGCATTATGCACAATATTTATCTTGCCTCCCTGAAACCATTTATAAAAAGGTTTTTCGGAATCATCAAGGACTTTGTCCCACTTCTTGTACCAATCGAGATGTTCTGCCTGTTCGGCCCAAAACAGATCCCTGTTCTCAATCGAAAAGGCATATGTCTTTTCATATTCTTTTACGTTGGCCTGGTTCATAATATCTTCCGAAGGAAAATACATATTCTTCTTCTCATCAAAAGTCATAATACAGTTTTTTAAGGGATGAATACTATAACACGCTATTACATGTGAAAAAAACAGAAAATGGTATTATTTATTTATCAAATAAAAAAAAACTATCAAATTGATTCATAAAGTTATAAAACCATTATTGTAACAAACATGAATCGTTATAGTTTCGTACGGACTCAACTTTTAAAGTTGAGAAAATGTTGTATGAAATGGAGAGAGATAAAAGCATGAAGTTTGTTAAAGCCCGCGTGATGGACTTTATAAGAAGAGTGTTTCAATAAGGAGAAGGTAATTAGAAATAATTAGTTGAGAAGTTGGATGGATAATTCAATCAGAAAAATGTAATGAAACTGTTTATTATCTATTTTTTCTTGCCTTTTCAGCTTCCAGTTGTACCCTGGATTTACTTTGTGTAACAATATAGACACCGGCAAAGACAAGGACACCTGAGAGTGCTTTTTCCATGCCGAAGGTGTCAATACCAATAAAAACTGCAGCAAAAGATGCAACAACGGGTTGAACATAATTATACATGCTCAGGGTGGTTGGTCGTAGAATTTTTTGTCCCATTGGTATAAGTAAATACCCCAGGAAAGTAGCAAAAATAACAACATAGCCAATTCGCCAATATGTAGCCGAAGTAAGTAAGGTAAAATCAGTTTGCATCAAAGGTTTATAACAAAACGGGAAACAGCTTATAGTACCAAACAGAAACATCCATTTCATAACGGTTACAGGTGAATAACGTGAAATAACATCTTTGAATACAGTAAGATAAATGGCAAAGGAAGCAACACCTCCGAAAACAATGATATTCCCCCAGAAATTACTTTTTCCGACATGAATGGTATGACTGGAAAACACCAATAGCAATGCTCCCGATGCACCGACTAATACGCCAACGGCTTTCAGCAAGGTTATTGGCTCCTTGATGATTACCGCTGCAAGAATCATAGTCAGTATAGGTAACATAGTAACAACAATGGATGCATCAATCGGTGAAGTCATCGATAATCCAACAAAATAAGGCAATTGATTAAATGACAATGCAAAGAAAGAAGCAAAGAACAACATTAGAATATCTTTTGCCGGTACATGTTCTTTCTTTGTAAATAACGACACAATCCAGAAAAGCAGGAAGCCTCCACCCAGGCGGAAAAAAGAAAGTGCATACGGGCTAAGTATTTCTGGCATTAAAGTCCTGGATACCGTAGTGTTTAATCCGAATATTAAATTGGCCGAAAGCATGGCCATATGTCCGTTAAGTTTACTGTTTTCCATAAGGGGTGCAAAGATACGAAAAGTTTTATTGCAACACGGAACACAGAACACGGAACGTGGAACAATTCAAACTTTTCAAACTTTTCAAACATTTTAAACATTATCACCCTTGTAATTTGCTTGTGTCGAGAATAGTGCTTAGTTTTGCAGTCAACATAAAATACTTTCAACTATGAAGCATAACCCTATAGAACAACGAACGCTTTTCCCTGAGGAATGTTTGTTACGTGAAATATCAAGACAGCCAAGATTATCTATTGGAATTCCAAAAGAAAATTCTGCCGTTGAAACAAGGCTTGCCCTTACCCCCGAAGGAGTTGCCATCGTTGTTGAAGAAGGTCATAGTGTTTATGTTGAACGCGGTTCAGGTGAGCCCATGCAGTATTCCGATTTACTATACAGCGAAGCGGGTGCATTTATGGTTGATAGTGCTTCTGAGGTCTTCAGTGCCGACATGGTGTTAAAGATTGCTCCCCCTACGATAGAGGAATTAAACATGATGCACGACCGTTCTACTATCATGTCGATGTTACAGCTAACCAATCTGTCGACAGACTGCATTAAGTTGATGATGAGTAAAAAGATGAATGCCATCGCCTATGAATTAATCAAGGATGAACAGAAACAATTTCCGGTTGTCAGTTCAATCTCCGAAATTGAAGGAAACACTGCCATTGCTGTTGCTGCAGAACTAATGAGTAACGAACGTGGAGGCAAAGGACTTTTATTAGGAGGAGTGGCCGGAATATCTCCTACTGAAGTACTTATTTTAGGTGCAGGCATTGCCGGATCTGTCGCAGCACGTACTGCAATAGCCCTGGGTGCTTCCGTTAAGATATTCGATCACGACATAAATAAACTACGCAAGATTCAACATTACCTGGGTCAACAGGTGTTTACGTCAGTCATACACCCTGCTGTCCTTTTTAAAGCATTGTCTACAGCCGATGCCGTGATTGGAAACCTGCGATACATTAACGGGTCAGAACGGTTTATGGTTTCTGAAGAATTGGTTAAGACTATGAAGCCCGGAGCTATCATCATCGACATGAGTGTGGATCAGGGAGGGTGTTTTGAAACTTCCGAATGCCGTACATTGCAAAACCCGGTTTACGAGAAACATGGAATTATCCATTATTGTGTCCCCAATATATCAGCCCGGGTAGCTCGCACTTCTTCCATGGCTTTGAGTAATATCTTTGCACCTATTTTACTAAAAATAGGGAACTCCGGAAGCGTGGATTCTGCCATTAACGAAAGTGCAGGTTTCAGGCATGGTGCATATATTTATGGTGGCATTGTTGTGAACCGGCTTTTTGGAAATTATTATGGCATTGCATCCAATGATATTGGTTTGCTGCTTGCAGGATATTGAACTGCATTGTATGTCTACATTCTGTTAATTGCAAACTAACCTGATTTTATATATCTTTGCAACACGATTCAAAAGTTTTCTTTTCTATATTGTTTTATAAAAAACATATCCTGACTGATCATTGTTAACTGATAACGGTGACTGATTGCTGTTGACTGATCGCTGTTGACTGATAATTGATAATTGAAAATGTATGCTGCCTACACTACTTGACACCTTAACCGAAGATGATCTGATTCAGAATGAATTTGAAGCATTGCTTGATGATTACAGCAAAACGAACCATCGTCAGAAGATTGAAATAATCACAAAAGCTTTCAATTTTGCTAAGAATGCCCATAAAGGTATAAAACGTCGTTCGGGTGAACCCTATATCATGCATCCACTGGCAGTGGCACGTATTGTGGTTAAGGAAATAGGTCTGGGGTCTACATCCATCTGTTCGGCTTTGCTTCATGATGTTGTGGAAGATACCGACTATACGGTTGAAGATATTGAAAACCTTTTCGGCCCTAAGATTGCGCAGATAGTTGATGGCCTTACTAAAATATCAGGCGGCGTATTTGGGGAAAAGGCCTCACAACAAGCAGAGAACTTCAGGAAACTTCTAATCACCATGTCGGAAGACATACGTGTTATCCTGATTAAAATATCCGATCGTCTGCACAATATGCGAACCCTGGGTTCAATGCCATTGGCCAAGCAGTATAAGATTGCCGGAGAAACACAATACATCTACGCTCCCCTTGCCCACCGATTGGGACTATTCCAGATCAAAACAGAACTCGAAGACCTGAGTTTTAAATTCGAACACCCCGATACCTATAAAGAAATTGAAACCAAGCTTGAAGTGGACAGGGATGCCCGCGACCGCTTTTATAAAGAATTCTCCGAACCCATTGACAAGAAGCTAACAGAACTTGGATATAATTTCAGGCTACGTGCCCGTATCAAATCGGTGTATTCCATCTGGCATAAAATGTCAACCCGAAATATCCCATTCGACGAGGTGTACGATATTCTTGCTGAACGTATTATTTTCAAACCACGCGAAGGGATGAATGAAAAAGAACAGTGCTGGATGCTTTATTCAGCTATTACTGCTCTTTATAAACCTCATCCGGAACGGATACGCGACTGGGTAAGTACGCCCAAAGCGAATGGATACGAAGCATTGCATGTTACCGTCATGGGACCCCGTGGACGTTGGGTAGAAGTACAGATCCGCAGTGAACGAATGAATGATATTGCCGAACAGGGCCTTGCAGCACACTGGAAATACAAATCAGGTGAAGCAGATGAATCGGAGCTGGACAAGTGGCTGAAAACCATTAAAGACTTACTGGAACATCCCGAACCGAATGCTATCGACTTTATGGATACATTCAAACTAAACCTGTTCGCTTCCGAGATATTCGTCTTTACCCCAAAAGGTGAAATCAAAACCATTGCTCAGGGTGCTACTGCACTCGATTTCGCCTATTCGGTACACTCCGATCTGGGAAATCATTGTATTGGAGCCAAAGTAAATCACAAACTGGTACCACTAAGCTACAAGCTCAACAGTGGTGACCAGATAGAAATACTTACTTCCAGAAAACAAGCTCCACAGCCCGAATGGTTGGATTATGTAACTACTGCCAAAGCTAAAACAAGACTCCGTAATTTATTTAAAAAAGAAGAAAAAGCTTTTGTCGTTGAAGGTCAAAAACTGATTGAACAGGCATTAGTCTCTGTCAATTTATTGCCCGATAATGAAAATATAGTTCGCATCCTGAACCATTACAACCTCACACAACGAAACGAACTCTTTTTTCAGGCAGGCAAAGGATTACTCAATCTGGAGGAAATTGCTAAAATAGTATTTAAACCTAAGAGTCAGAATGTCTTTGTAAAATACCTCAAAATGCCTTTTGGAGGTTCTTCAGATAGCAACAAACAACCTGCCTCTGTGCCTATTGACAGCAAAGTGGATCGTAAGAAGTCGATTAAGCTTACCGAAGAGAATGCAGGGAAAACCTATACTCTTGCCGAATGCTGTCGTCCTATCCCGGGTGATGATGTACTTGGGTATGTGGATGAAAAAGAAATGATTATAGTTCATAAACGTCAATGTCCTGTCGCCGCCAAGTTAAAGAGCAGCTTTGGCGAACGAATTGTATCTGTAGACTGGGCAACCCATAAAGTTCAATCGTTCGTAGAAATATTGGAGATTAAAGGTATTGACCGAAAAGGAGTCCTGATTCAAATCCTAAAAGTAATATCTGAAGGTTATGGCGTTAATATCAATAAGATGAGCATTGAAACCAATGATGGCATCTTTATTGGCCGATTCTATATTTATGTTCACGACACTGAGGATATCAACAATCTTTGTAAAAATATCATCAAGATAAAAGAAATCAATTCGGTACAGCGGATACAGGAATAAGTTTAAATTTTATTTAATTGGTTATCTTACATATAGTTGATCGAAAGAGAAGCCTCTATTTAATCCTTCCTTTTAAAAAAATTATTTCTTCCTTTATCATTTTTAATTCCTTCCTGCTTTCTTCTCCCAAACCTGGCTATATTCACTAATTTCAATTAGTGTCGATCACTCATATTTAACGCATAATAGTTTGAAAGGCATAATCTTAAGGCTGAACAAATTTAATTTGTGTTTGTTATTACCTCATCAGAGTTAGATTATCAGAATATTGTTGGATTAAAACTGAAACGATGAGAACTCTACATACAACTCTTACCCTATTCCTTTTCTTAGCCTTGCTGGAAACAATCAGTTGCAAGGAAATGCAGCCGGTGAGCAACCCAAATCTGATTGTTTTTGCAACAGGCCTTATCACCCCGGTATGTATTGCAAATGCCGGTGACAGCCGTCTGTTTACAGTCGACCAGCATGGGTTGATCATGATTGTCGATTCGACAGGAAATGTAAACACAGTTCCTTTTCTCGATATCAGATCACGTGTTACATATGGTGGCGAAAGGGGCTTATTGGGCCTCGCCTTCCATCCACGGTATAAAACAAACGGGTATTTCTATGTCAATTATGTAGGTGCCGGTGACAGTACGCATATCTCCAGGTTCAGTACAAGCACCTCCGACCCTGGTAAGGCTGATCCTTCCAGCGAATATAAGTTGCTTACCATCTATCAGCCCTATTCAAACCACAATGGAGGTGATTTGTGCTTTGGGCCTGATGGCTACCTGTATTTCGGCCTTGGGGATGGAGGCTCAGCAGGAGATCCCGGCAACAGGGCTCAGAATCTTTCCGAATACCTTGGGAAAATGCATCGTATTGATGTCAACAATGGTTCACCTTATTCCATTCCTCAAACAAATCCTTTTTACAACAACCCTACCGCCCGAAAAGAAATATGGGCATACGGACTCCGTAACCCCTGGCGTTTTAGTTTTGACAGATTTACAGGTGATTTGTGGATAGCTGATGTAGGACAAAATGGATACGAAGAAATTAATTACCAACCGACTGCAAGTTCCGGTGGCCTGAATTACGGCTGGAGATGCTATGAAGGAAATACTGCTTACAACACTACCGGATGCGGAGCTTCATCGAACTATGTATTCCCGGTATATGTGTATCCGCATAACCCCGAATGTTCTGTTATCGGAGGTTATGTCGACCGAAGTTCCCCTGCATCCCCGTATTATGGGTATTATTTTTTTGCTGATTATTGCTCCGACAAGATCTGGACCCTGCATAATGTTTCAGGCAACTGGGTAGTGCAGGATGTGGGTCAATTTCCGGGGAATAATTTCAGTACGTTTGGCGAAGATATCTCTGGGCAACTCTACGTGGCAGGCCTTACCAGCGGAACGATTTACCGCCTTAGTGACACTCCAACAGCACTAAACCAGCAGGTAAACGCCAATAATATAGCTGTTACTTATCTCCCCGGCACATCAAAAGTAAGCATCGAAAACACTCGGCATGATAACACTGAAATGCAGCTTACGTTATTCAACCCACTCGGAATAGCCTGTTATGCTACCCTATCCCATGAATCAAATCTGGTAATTGATATCAGCTTCCTGCCAAGAGGCATTTATTTTCTGAACATTGTATCGAAAGGAAGGAGTCAGGTACAGAAGCTGGTTAAAGGGTAAATACATACTAATTATATCAACTTAAGTCCTTTGTTGCCATCCGCTTTTTGAATCAATATGAAAGAAATGCAGGCAAGACAATCCGACACATTGATTTTCATTATCTTCCCTTTCGCTTCTGATGCATGAAAGTAAATTATTTGCCGCTCTGTAAAATCTATTATTCCAATATTTATACCTCCCAACAGATTCATCCTTTCGGTTTATAAAAAAATTCATTTCCAGGATGACCCGTATAAATTATTAATTATCTGTCTGATTTCACAAGAATTTGTTAAATCTTCAGATAGGGTCCGGATAGGGTTCGGATAGGGTTCGGATAGGGTTCGGATAGGGTTCGGATAGGGTTCAGTTAGATCTGGCCCTCCGAACCCTAACGGAGCCCCCTTTATACCCACTCTACACCCTCTCTGAAGATTGAACAAATGCAGAATAACTAAAACCGACATTAGTTGCAATAGGGCACCAAATGATTTCAGATTTAAATTTTTCAGATTTTACCTGTTGGGATTAATTTGATACTTGTACACGGACATGCCAAATGTGGTTAACTTTTCAATCAACCGGATAGAAATATTAAATCTTAAATAACCTCAAATTCGACACATAAAGTCTCAAGAACCTACAAAATAGTTCAAAATCAAACGAAATAACCTTTTTTATACGTCCTGAATGTTTTCTCTGTCGTAATAATTATGTAAATTTGCACGCAATAATTTTCATAGTGTAGTCCTGCTAAGGTACGACCCCTGAAAATAGTAACGATAAAAAGAAAAAACTATGTCCTTTATTGCTGAAAGAGTTCAAATAGAAGGTTTGACGTTCGATGACGTCCTTCTGGTTCCCGCCTTTTCTGATGTTTTACCACGTAATGTCATTCTAACCACCCGTTTTTCACGCCGCATTGAATTAAAGATACCAATCGTTTCGGCTGCCATGGATACGGTTACCGATTCGAAGATGGCTATTGCTATCGCCCGTGAAGGCGGTATCGGAGTGATACACAAGAACATGACCATAGCCGAACAGGCCAAGCAGGTAGAAATAGTGAAACGTGCTGAAAACGGCATGATATCCAACCCTGTGACTATCCGCAAAGGAGCCTCGGTAGGTGATGCACTGGCTTTGATGGCTGAATATAAAATCGGTGGCATACCGGTTGTTGACGAAGGAGGCTACCTGGTAGGCATTGTGACCAACCGTGACTTACGTTTCCAACGCGATTTTAATAAACAAATTGATGATGTAATGACCAAGGAGAACCTGATCACTACTTCCCGTTCCACCAATCTGGAAGCTGCCGCCGACATTTTGCAACAATACAAGATCGAAAAACTTCCGGTAGTTGACGAAGACAATAAACTGGTAGGATTACTTACATACAAAGATATTACCAAAGCCAAAGACAAACCTATGGCCTGTAAAGACGAACGGGGTCGATTACGCGTTGCAGCGGGAGTTGGTGTGACGCACGACACATTGCTTCGTGTAGAAGCATTGGTTGAGGCAGGTGTTGATGCTATTGTGATAGACACTGCACACGGACATTCAATGTCAGTGGTGGAAATGCTTAAAAAAGTGAAAGCGAAATTTCCGAATATCGATGTGGTAGTGGGTAACATTGCAACCGGCGATGCAGCATTAATGTTGGTTGAAGCAGGTGCAGATGCAGTAAAAGTGGGCATTGGTCCCGGATCTATTTGTACCACCCGTGTTATTGCAGGAGTAGGTGTTCCGCAGCTTTCGGCTATATTTGAAGTTTCAAAGGCGTTGGTTGGATCAGGTATTCCTGTTATTGCTGATGGTGGTATCCGTTATTCGGGTGACATCGTGAAGGCCCTGGCTGCCGGAGCAAACACAATTATGGCAGGTTCACTCTTTGCCGGGGTTGAAGAATCACCGGGAGAAACGATTATTTTCAATGGTCGTAAATTCAAATCATACCGTGGAATGGGATCGCTTGAAGCCATGGAAAAAGGATCGAAAGACCGTTATTTCCAGGACATGGAAGATGATATCAAGAAACTGGTTCCTGAAGGAATATCGGCTCGTGTTGCGTTCAAAGGAGCATTGTTTGAAGTAATTTACCAAATGATTGGTGGGTTGCGTGCCGGAATGGGTTATTGCGGAGCACATACTATCAGCGAATTACATACAGCTAAATTCACCCGGATTACCAATGCAGGAGTTGCTGAAAGTCATCCGCATGATGTGACCATTACCAGTGAAGCACCTAATTACAGCAGGGAAAATAATTAAACATCGTTGATATTATCTTCGAAGATATGATTTTCAATGATATTATTTCATGATATGATCTTTGATGATATGATTTCATGATATGATTTTCAATGATATTATTAAAACCACCCCATGAATGTCGACAGACATTACGGGGTGGTTTTTAAAGAAGGATATGCCTTTAAGTATTCTTACATATTTAATGATATATTTGTTAATCGACAAAAGCTTACATTTCAGTGTCCTGGCAATTATTATTTGTTCATTATTAATTACGTATGTATTTGGATATGACTAAGGTTTTGAAGAAAAAATAAGGTTTTTCTACGGGAATAAATCCGGATTTAATATTCAATTTTATTTCAGGATAATAATTTTATTTGAAATTTACAATTATATGCTCCTTTGATTTTTATTTCAGATTTATTATAATAACTTTGCGATCTTATTTTTCATATTAATAACACAACAAACATACATATTATCCGTTTTTACGGACGGACACATTCATCGTGTTTCTAATTATGTGTATTCGTCTTGATAAATCTATCAATCATTTAAATATTTATGAAATCACCTGTCATTAAATTAGTAGCATTATTGGCTTTGTCAGCGAGTACCTTTGCTCAATCTACCGATCCGGTACTCATGACCATAAACAACAAACCAGTTTTAAGATCTGAATTTGAATACATTTACAACAAGAATAATTCAAATAATTCATTGGATAAAAAAACCCTTGATGAGTATGTTGATTTATTTGTGAATTTCAAGTTAAAGGTTGAAGAAGCTAAATCGCAAGGGATTGATACCACCAAATCATTTATAAACGAACTTGCCGGATACCGCTCACAACTGACAAAGCCCTATCTGACAGATTCGAAAGTAGACGATGCATTGCTTCATGAAGCATATGACCGTTCGAAAGAAGATGTGGATGTAAGTCACATTTTAATACGGATACCTCAAAACGCAACACCTGTCGATACGTTGAAGGCGTTTGACGAAATTAATGCCATATGGAAAAGGGTACAGAAAGAAGATTTTTCAAAAGTAGCCAAAGAAGTATCACAGGATCAGTCGGCCGAAAAGAATAACGGACATATTGGATGGATTTCAGCATTCCGTACTGTTTACCCATTTGAAACAATGGCATACAATACACCTGAAGGTTCTATCTCTAAGCCTGTACGTACCGCATTTGGATATCATATTTTAAAAATACATGCCAGACGTACTTCATTGGGTGAGGTTTTGGTATCACATATCATGATTTTCACATCGAAAGGAGAAGAGAAACAAAACAAAAAAGCAAAAGCTACTATTGATTCAATATATCAACGCGTGTTAGCAGGTGATGATTTCGGGACTTTGGCTAAAAACCTTTCACAAGATAAGGGTTCATCGGTAAAGAACGGAGAATTGCCCTGGTTTGGAACAGGACGTATGGTTCCGGAGTTTGAAACGGCAGCATTTGCATTGAAAAATGTAGGTGATGTTTCCCAGCCTATCCAATCGGACTATGGTTGGCATATTATCAAACTCATGGACAGAAAAGGAATAGCTACATTTGATGAATTAAAAGG
>Ga0302159_10000232_pt1 | contig 12471 bp, 10 predicted proteins | sample I_Fen_E1_2_FD_193504 | JGI IMG/M metagenome (GOLD analysis project Ga0302159, IMG submission 193504) | Peat permafrost microbial communities from Stordalen Mire near Abisko, Sweden - I_Fen_E1_2 | ecosystem: Environmental > Terrestrial > Soil > Wetlands > Permafrost | place: Sweden: Abisko... | reverse complement strand
TTTTATACTTACTTCCTAATTTTATTAAAACTTTTTTTGAAGTTTTTTCTAGGAAGGTATTTGTTGGAAAGCTTCTTACAGCAAACTGTAAGGTGAGTCATCTTGGCTCAATCATTTTACCCCGTTTCCTCTTTCAATATGTCATTTCTTACGCTTGCTTCCCTGTGGAAGCGGGTGCAAAAGTACTCTCTTTATCTTTACACTCCAAATCTTTTTACCTCTTTTTTTGTGGATTTCATTCGAATGTTACAACATTGTTACACAAGTTACTTATACTCTTTTATTTAAGCGATAAAACTTTTTTTCGTTTTTCTCCTATTTTCTCTTACCTCTTTGTATTTCTTTTCTCCGATATCGCTTAAGAGAGCCGATTTACTCGTTACTACGGGTTGGTTAAATCGTTACTGAGAGTTGTTCGCATCGTTACTAAGGGGTGGGAAACTCGTCGTTATGGACCGGAAAACTCGCTATTGATGGGTGAACAACTCGCAGTAACGAATTTTTGAAAAGAAGACTTTGTGTTTTTGGGGAAGAGATTTTTTGAGTTTAGTTACCTTATGAAGGCTGAAAATTTATTTGCTTGGCATTATAGAATTTTTACTCTATCCCTCAAATATCAGAAAACTGTTTTTTCCCTTCATCCTTCACTTTACCTTTATTCATCGGCCTTGCCGAATGAACGAATGAAGGCTCCGGTTCGTTTTCTCCCTTCATTGTATCGTCATGGAAATGGTTAAGACTTTTAGGTTTACCAATTATAAGGTAACCCACCATTCACTCCTTACCATATTCGGGGAATCTTATACATTATAGTATATAGAGCTGATTTTCCAAAGCGAATGAAAACATCCTTCATTTATATTCAAAGCTGCACCTATTATATAGGTGTGGTTTATGAAACCTCCGTTTCCTTTCATGCACAATGTTTGTAAACTTGCATTCACCTTCCAACTATCACATGTTCATTCGATTACGGGTGAATGAGTGAAGGCGCCAAATTTTCCATCTGCCTTCACTTTCCTATTTTCAAAGAGCTGAGATCTTGACAAAATCAAAGAGTATTTTGATTATCTCAACTTGTTCGATTGCTCAAATGAACTGTATGTTTTGGTAAACTCAAACAGTTCGGTTTATCAAAACATACAGTTCACTTTGGCGATTGCTCGTCGGTAATCCTGCAACTACTGCTCTGCTCTTACTCCACTACCCGCCTGTAGTGCTGAAACTAACCGCCTACACTTGGGCAAACGCAGGCGGGCAGGAAGATGATTGCCCGCCGGTAATCGGGAAGGTGGATTTGGTGAATGTGTTAATTTTTGTCCATCCTTCATCCCTTCATGCGTAAGTTGATGAATATGTGTGAGTTTGAAGGCTGAAGGGTAATTTGCACTTTCTGTATTTTAGGTGTTATGGATCTTGCGATTCGTTTAATCCAAGCAAAAGAGGAATGCCTGCCGATAACAGGAAATGAGGATTGAAATGAATGTGTTAATTTTTGTCCATCCTTCATTCGTTCATGCGTAAGTGAATGAATATGTGTAAGTTTGAAGGCTGAAGGGTATTTTGCATTTTCTGTATTTTCGGTGTTTGGTGCCTTGCGATTCATTCAACCCAAGCAAAAGAGGAATGCCTGCCGATAACAGAAAATTAAGATAGAAATGAATGTGTTAATCTTTGTATAGACTTAGAGCCTATCCAGAAAATAAAAGAGTTGTAGCAGCCTTCGGAGAGTTGTGGTGTCGAATCACTGAATCCTCGTGCTATCTGCAATCCTGTGCAAAGATGAAATAAATGCTGAATTCCTGCCGCCTGATGATCTGATTTTTGCCGTTGAGCCCCTGCTTCCGGAACCGAAACGAAGGCCTGGTGGTCGAGGTCGACCGCCCGTCAATTTGCTCTTGATGTTCTGCGCCATCTTCTATAGTTGCGGTTCTTCACCGGGAATCAGATCGCGATTGCTTTGAAATAAACAATGATACCACATAGCAAAGTCACAGCCCCATAAAGTAGCCAGCAGATTTTTCTTTACAAATAAACTTTTATCGTTTCGAATTTATTTGTCCAGCTCAGCCTGTTTGGCAATTAATTTTAAATCTTTTATTTCTAAAATATTTTTGTTGTATCTAAGTGTCAGTGTTCGAATTAATGCAGTTCCGATTTCGTCATAAGTCAACGTTTTATTTGGAAAAACAAAAGGATAGATAAGCCCAAGTCCTTTATAAATCAACCTCACGTTTTTTTGTGCTTTCAACGGAATAATAAAACCTGGCCGGAAGCTGTAAGCAGCTTTAAAATGTAGCTCATTTAATGCGTTCTCTGTTTTGCCTTTTATCCTTGCCCACATTATTTTTCCATTTTCCGAACTATCTGCATAAACTCCAGATAAGTAAAAGAAAAACATATCTGGATTGAAACGGGCAAGTTCCTTTGCAAACATTATTGTGGTATAAAAAGTGATGTGGCTGTATTTCTGCTCATCCATACCAAAGGAACTTATTCCTGCGCAATAAAAACAGCCATCGTAGCCAGTCAATTGAGCACTATATGCGGCTAAATCTGTAAAATCTTTTACGATCAGCTCAGAAAGTTTAGGATGCTTTAACGGAGAAGATCTTCTATTCACCATCAATACCTCGGTAATATTAGGATGATCAAGAGAAGCCAGCAAAACGCCTTCCCCAATCATTCCTGTGGCTCCTGTTATTATTATTTTCATTTTCTTATTTCTATTACGTTACTCATCAGCGTTCAATCATTTTCCAAAACATAAAGAATGTATCCTCAATGATGTTATGCTGTTCTTTTTTGGTGAATTTATTTGAAGAAAGGTATTGATTGACACCAAATACCTGATTACTGATCAAAGCGTACAATAAATTTACATCAATATCAGCGACCTGTTGCTCCTCGATAGCCACACGAAAAAGTTGTAATACGGGTGTTATCTGAGCCGAAATTTCATCAGCGCCAATTTTTTTCAGATAGGGAGAATTGGAGAACTGCGCAAGAAATGAAAATTCGTTGGGATTACGGAGCGACCATTTAAGCGATTCTTCATAATAAGTTTTGATGACTTCCTTTTTTGATTTAACTTCTGCCAATGCAACATTTATATTTTCTGTTGCCTGCCCTTTTAATTTTAAGTAAAGTGAAATGATCAACTCATCTTTAGTCGGAAAAAAATAAAACAAAGTCCTTGTTGCTATACCTGCCTCTTTTGCGATTTTACTTGTCGGTGTATCATTAAATCCTTGTGATACAAATAATTCCAATGCGGTTTGAAGTAGTTTTTCCCTTTTATCCATAGATTAATATTAATTTTTGAAGGCAATCGAAGTATAAAAACACTTATATACCTCGATCGCATTACTAATGTTATTAACTATTACTTTACATCATCCATCGGGCCACAGAATAATTCATTAACCATAATGGTATCCAAATATTCATAAAGCCCGCTAATTAAGCCATCCTTAAAGGTTAAAAGCAGCATCACATTGTTTTCGTAAATACGACCATCCTTTCGCGTTCCCCGAATATGAACATAAAGTGCTGCCCGCTCTTCGTCTGCCGTGATAGATTGAAGCGCCATCTTCATTCCCTGCGGGAATCGTTCTGCTACGGTGCCCCATAATTTTGCCTGGTTTTCTAGTGATTGGTAACCTCCAAAAGGCCAGGATCCCTCACCACTCAACCAATAAACGCAATCAGGCGTTTTTAATTTGTTCATTTCATCAAAGTTTCCGGCCACCATTGCATTGAAATATTTTTCTGCTATTTCTTTTGTTTCCATATTTGATAATTTAGTGACTGTTTAGTCAGTCTTTGCAAATGTACCATAATTTATTTGCCCACAAAATATGCAACACTTTTTAAAAACTTTTAACACATAATTTCGCTATCCTACCTTTCCTCTTATCTCGGTATTACGCAATCTGGAATGCTTCATCCGACATTATCGAATCCCTTTTTGGCGTTTATAAATCCAGGAAAGCCAGCAACTCGCTTTATGGAGTTACCAGCTTCGTACTTTTTCTTCCTCTATATGTACACTTAGGAGCAAAAGAGCGATCTTTTGACTTTAAAAGCTGTTTAGAGAAAGTCTATTTGTGCGACATTGAAAAATGGGGGAAAGACAACCTTGGAGAAAACCTTGTGAGCAAAAGAAGAAAATCATTAAAATTTAATGTAAATAATACTCGTCATTCTTTAGCATAAACTTTTACATATCAGCAATATATAAAAATAGGGTGATCTCGAATTTGAATATCACTTTGGCTGGTTTTGGACAGCCTATCTTCATGCGTTCATTCATAAATAAATAAATAATAATGTGTGAGTTTGAAGGATGAAGGATGAAGGGCAATTTACACTTTCTGTATTTTAGGTGTTATGGATCTTGCGATTCATCCAACCCAAGCAAAAGAGGAATGCCTGCCGATAATAGGAAATTAATATAGAAATGAATGTGTTAATTTTTGTCCATCCTTCACTCGTTCATTCATAAGTTAATGAAGATGTGTGAGTTTGAAGGATGAAGGGTAATATTAACTTTCTGTATTTTAGGTGTTTGGTGTCTATTGAGCAGTAAATTTTAATGCCGCAACAGTCCTCAAATGCAATCCGGTAGATCGTCATACGACAACCTACCGGAATATTACTTAATACCATAAAAAACCAATAATCAGAAAGTTTTATTTAAATCTTACATTCTCCAAAAAATCATTCTTTGAGAAATTATCAAGACCTTTCATTTTTATCCCATTGATTAGTACATTGTCAAACAATACATTTTTAATTTTTCGAGTTTCATCGAATCCTTTTATCACAGACAACGATTCATTCTGCCCATTATATACAATATTCTTAAATACAATATCTTCAATCCCTCTTCCGGGCTGCTTATCATATTTATCATTGAAGCGAACTTTCAAATAAAACAAACATCCTTCTTGGATATTCTCAACACGAATATTCTCAAACCGAATATTTTTCAGCAGATTCCGATCACCTGCATCCACAGCCATACAACCTTCATATGGAGGATCGTCCTCGTCTTCTTCCAATATATCAACATTGTGAATCCATATATTTTCCATTGTTTCTCCAGGAATGGCATCAGGATTTCCGTGTCCACCTATATTAATAGGATGAGCCACATCCGCCCACAATGTAGAGTTCCGTACCTCAATGTTATCCGTGCCTCCATAATATTGCCAACGATGATTATAAATGGCGATACAATCGTCACTATTACGCATAAAAACACTATCAACCAAGACCTTATGGCAACACATCATATCAATTCCATCACTCCATCCCTGATAACTGAATGATCGTAAATGCTTAATAGTAATATTTTGAGATTGCCCTCCAAACACGGTGTAATGCCGAGGATCAATGGCTGTAAGCCCATCAATAAGTATGTTTTTTGAAAACGATATTTTCACTCCTTCTTGCGGAGTAAGCAAACACCCACGACCGATAATCTTCACATTCTCAACACTATCACATGTAATTCCTCCCTTTAAGAAGGCTCCCGGTTCGAGATAAACGGTCGTATTTGAAGGTATTCTAAAATCTTTGTCTTTATTTGTCGGCTCATGAATACCTGCCTCAAAATACATTACATTTTTATCACCTTTATGAGGACGATTCTTTTCTATTGGATTAGTAAATAGATGCAGATTGTGTAATCGGTCATTGTTAAACTCTACAGATAAATCCTCCGGATGATCCAAAACAAATTTAACTACGGTACCTTTTAACTCAGACTTTATATCCTTGGAAAGAGGACGTATCTTTACAGATCTTACATCTCCATTATTTTTTTGAACACGAATTTCTACCTTGCCATTAAAATCAAATTGAACAAAAGAGGCATCCGATTGCGTATCCATGTCCACTTTTATTTTATACTCATACAGATCTATCCACTCACGGCTGCCCAATGGGCGTACAGTGACAGTATAATCATCATTATGCATGGCATAATACAATTCTCGGGGAACAGGATAAGTTACTATCTGAGCCGAAGCTCTGTAACCCGAACAGAGCAATAATAAGAATAAAGAAAATGCGTATCTAGTCATATTATCTTTTTTTATTAAATACGAACACGCATGCCAATATACTTAATGAGCGTTGAATTTATAGAAATGATCTACCGGACCTATTCCTTTTCCGAATTCATATCTGGCACCTGACACAATAGCACCATTTATATATTCCTCTGCACGAGAAATTGCTTCTTTCAAATTAAATCCTCGAGCTAAGAATGTGGCAATGGATGAGGAGAATGTACATCCGGTTCCATTAATATTACGTGTTTCAACATATTCTTTCATAATGAGGCTGGTGGTTCCATCTTCAACATCGCAAAAAGCATCTTCCAACTTGTCATCACCTGCTATAATGGATTTGATTATAACCGAATTACCCCATTGACATAGAGCTGTCGCATCTTTCTCTGCACTATCAATGGTGACTTTCTTTCCCAGCAACAATTCAGCCTCCCTACGATTAGGAGTGATAATAGTTGCCAAAGGGAAAAGATATTTCTTGTACGCCTCTACGGCACTATTCTCAATTAGTTGCTCACCGCCTGAAGCCACCATAACCGGATCAACAATTAAAGGAATATGAGAATATTTCTTCAACACAACAGAAAGCTTCTCTATCAATTCGGCAGAATATAGCATACCCATCTTTATGGCTGACGCATCCAAGTCTCCTAAAAAAGACTCAACTTGTCCGGTAACTAAATCGACAGGCAAGGAAAAGATGTCTTTTACTTCTGTCGTATTTTCGTTAACAATACAAGTAAGTGCACCTGCGGCATATCCGCCACATGCTGAAATAGATTTAATGTCAGCCTGAACACCTGCACTTCCTAACGGTTCACTACCTGCTATCGCCAATACTATGGGATATTTCCTATCTTGCTTAATTTGCATTTCCTTTTACCTCCTATAAAATTTTGCACAAAAGTATAAACAATCCATGAAAAAAGAAGTGCCAACTGACAATTATATCAGTTGGCACCTTATTATCATCCAATCCTTTTATGTGTTATTTACGATAAAAAGCTAAATCGTCCTTATTTAATCGATCAACAAATAAGTAATGCTTGTTTACTTCTGTTTCAGCATAACGCACAAATACATTTGCGGTTGTGACGTAAAGCTCATTATCAGTGGTTGCATCTTGCAATAGAAGATGCCCCATAATGATATAGGCAGCCATCTCCACCATCCGACGAGCGGTGAAATCAAGCATCTCCTGATCCTTTAAATCAGTTATTTTTGTCACAGCTTTTTCATATTTCACAGCCATTTCCTTTAAACGATTCTTCAACCCTTCTAATCCGGGAGCTGTAGGAGTAGCCTCAAACTCTTTGATAGAACTGAGATATGATCCTGTGGTTACATAACGAATGGCAGCAACAGTTTGCAATTGAGTTGTTCCCTCATAGATACTGGTGATACGACTATCACGATAGATTCGCTCACAAGCATAATCTTTCATAAATCCTGAGCCACCATGAATTTGAATGGCATCGTATGCTGCTTGGTTCGCAAATTCGCTACCAATTGCCTTACTTAACGGAGTAAATGAATCTGCAAGTTTTGAGTATTTACGTTGTTCTTTGCGCTCATCTCCTGTAAGAGTACGTTCTTTGGAGATGTCATCAAAGGCTTTGTAAATATCCACATACCGAGCGGTTGCATACAAAAGTGAACGACTAGCCTCCAATTTTGCTTTCATATTTGAAAGGATCTCATAAACAGCAGGGAATTCAATGATCGCTTTCGCAAACTGACGACGATCTTTTGCATAAGCCAATGCCTCTACATAAGCAGCTTGCTCCAATCCCACACTTTGAGCTGCAATACCCAATCGTGCACCATTCATCAATGCCATCACATATTTAATCAAACCCAAACGGCGTTCCCCGCAAAGTTCTGCTTTGGCATTCTTATATACAAGTTCACAAGTAGGTGAACCTTTAATACCCATTTTATTTTCAATGCGGCGTACATTCACTCCTCCATCACGCTTGTCATAGAGAAACATAGACAACCCGCGACCATCATGAGTTCCTTCTTCACTACGAGCTAAAACCAAATGAATATCACTATCTCCATTCGTAATGAAACGTTTCACACCATTTAGTCTCCATGTGCCGTCAGCATCCTGATGAGCCTTCAGCATCACACTTTGCAAATCACTACCTGCATCAGGTTCTGTAAGATCCATTGACATGGTAGCACCTTTACAAACCTCTGAGATAAGACGCATTTTTTGCTCTTCATTGCCAAATTCATAGATGGTTTCGGCACAATCCTGCAATCCCCACAGGTTCTCAAACCCGGCATCTGCACGCGAAACTATGTCTGCTGCCATAATGTAAGGAACAACAGGGAAGTTAAGTCCACCGAAACGGCGGGCCATAGCCATACCCATCAGACCTGCTTTGCGGCAAGCTTCCAAATTTACTTGAGTACCTGGAGCGTAAGTCACACGACCGTTGGCAACGGAAGGACCGTCTATATCCACTTGCTTCGCATTCTCAGCGATGGTATCGCCAGCCAACTCGCCTACAATTTCCAAGACTTTATCATAACTGTCCATGGCATCTTCAAAATCCACGGGAGCATAATCATATTCTTCTTTATCACGATAGTTTCTCTCCTTGAGTTCAACTATTCTTTTCATCAGCGGATGATTCAAGTGATGCTTGAGTTCCGGAGTATCTGTATAAAAGTTAGCCATTATTTACTGTTCTTTTTGTAATACTTTATCATCTTCGGAACCACTTCTTCCACCGTTCCGTTAACTACATAATCTGCAATTTGATTAATAGGAGCCGCTGGATCATTATTAATAGAAATGATCATTGAGCTCTCTTGCATGCCTGCAATATGTTGGATCTGACCACTGATACCACAAGCAATATACAATTTAGGACGAACAGTAAGTCCGGTTTGTCCTACTTGTCTATCATTGGAAGTGAATCCTGCATCAACAGCAGCACGACTGGCACCAACTTCAGCATGAAGCTCCTTAGCCAATTCAAACAATAAATCAAAATTTGCTTTTGATCCTACGCCATAACCACCGGCAATAACAATAGGAGAAGCTTTCAAATTATTTTTTGACTTAGCCAAATGACGCTCAATCACAGTCACCGCATAATCCGTTTCCGATACATAATCAGGCACATTATGTTTGATGACTTCACCTTTATAATTAGGGTTGACAATTGCTTTCTTCATCACCCCTTCACGAACAGTAGCCATTTGAGGACGATGTTCGGGATTGACGATCGTTGCCACAATGTTACCACCGAAGGCAGGACGAATCTGATAAAGTAAATCTTTATAAACAGTCCCCGTTTTCTTATCTTCATGATCTCCTATCTCCAAAGCCGTACAATCAGCAGTCAAGCCACTAGTCAACGCAGAGGAAACACGAGGTCCTAAATCACGCCCGATTACATCCGCACCCATCAAAGCTATTTGAGGTTTCTCCTGTTTAAACAGGTTCACCAATATAGAAGCATGAGGCAACGATGTATATGGATACAATTTCGGTGCATCAAATACATGTAAACGATCAACGCCGTAAGATAGAACTTCAGGAATCGCGCCATCCAAATTCGATCCGATCACCACCGCCTCTAATTGACAGTTCAATTGATTGGCCAATGAACGACCTTTCGTTAGAAGTTCCAAACTGACATCAGCCACTTTGCTTTCATCTTCTATTTCGCAATATACAAATATGTTATTCATAATTATTTGCCATTTTACCATCAGATCAGCCTATGGTATGGTTGTCTAAAAGTTCTATAATTAAATCTTCTACGTCACGATCAGTAGCCGTGAGCGTCTTACTCTCTTTTGCTTGGAATACAATATTCTGTACAGCTTTCACTTTAGTAGGCGAACCACTCAATCCACATTGTTCCAAATCACCATTCACATCTGCCACACTCCACTCTTGCAAATTCAAATAATCATGTTTGCTATACAGCTCTTCATAATCAAGATTTCCCTGTTGCTTCTCTGTGACGGTTTTCGCATGTTTGTATTTTTGTACATACTTAGCGTTACGTGGGCGGCAAGGAGATGCACTCCCATTCACTGTTATAACCAAAGGAAGCTTTCCCTGAACAGTTTCCACACCACCATCAACATGGCGTAATATGGTAATCACACCATTTTCGCAACTTTTAATTTCTTCAGCATAAGTGATTTGAGGAAGCCCTAGCTTTTCTGCAACCTGAGGCCCTACCTGCGCAGTGTCACCATCAATTGCCTGACGACCGCCAATTATCAAATCAAAATCCTTAATTTTACGAATAGCCGTTGCCAAAGCATACGAAGTAGCTAATGTGTCAGCACCGGCAAATGCCCTATCGGTAAGTAAATAACCATTATCAGCACCTCTATACAAACCTTCTCTAATGATTTCGGCTGCACGGCCAGGTCCCATTGTCAACAAGGTTATTGTCGAACCCGGATGTGTGTCTTTCAAGCGGAGAGCTTGCTCCAAAGCATTTAAATCTTCAGGATTGAAGATAGCAGGTAATGCCGCACGGTTAATTGTTCCATCAGCCTTCATGGCATCTTTCCCCACATTACGTGTATCGGGTACTTGCTTTGCCAATACTACAATTTTCAAACTCATTTGTTATTATATAATTATTATTAATTCTTTTGCTGCAAAATTACTAATACTCTTGATACTACAAAGAAATATAGCCTTGAAAATGCACAGATTAATATTTTTTGAGCATTTAAAAAGACTCTTTATCTGATAAAAACAAATCCCCTGCCTAGTTAGACAAGGGATTAAATCGTATGTTTTTATGCGAATAGACAAAACTTATGTTTATAATTTTTTAAGACCTATTCCTGGCAAATCATTCAAAGTAATCTTTCCATTCTCAACAACCATTCCTTTAAAACGATCATTAGCTATTAATAAATTACCATCTAGATCAGCAAAATCCACTGCCGGTGAAAACTGTGCAGCGGCAGATACAGCACATGAAGTTTCGGTCATGCACCCTACCATTACTTTTAATCCTAAAGCACGAGCTAACGTTACCATTTTCCACGCTTCACGCATACCGGTGCATTTCATCAATTTTATATTGATACCATTAAAAACTCCGACCATACGTGACACATCACTCAACCGTTTCATGGATTCATCAGCAAATGTGGGCAATGGACTGTGTTCTGTAACCCAAGCTAAATCAGCAAGTTGCTCTTTAGGCATTGGTTGTTCAATCATTACCACACCTTTTTCCTTTAACCAATTGATCATATCCAATGCATAATATTTATCTTTCCATCCCTGATTGGCATCCACCGCTATAGGCAAATCTGTGACACTACGAATTGCATTTATAAGCTGCTTATCATGGTCCGTACCTACTTTTACTTTTAGTATTTTGAATTTTCCGGCGACCTCCTGAGTCTTTTGCTTTACCATCTCATCCGTATCGATACCAATTGTATATGTGGTATTAGGAGCTTTTTCTTTATCTAATCCCCAGATTTTATACCAGGGAGCTTTTAGAAGTTTACCGACCAAATCATGGAGAGCAATGTCCACTGACGCTTTCGCTGCTGTATTTTCAGGAGCAATGTGGTCAACATAACTTAGTATATCTTCCAATTGAAACGGGTCGGTAAACTGATTAAGATTGACTTGTTTTAGAAAAGCCATAACTGACTCAATGCTTTCTCCTAAATAAGGAGGCATCGATGCTTCACCATATCCAACTATGCCGTCATATTCCACCTCAACCTGAACATCAGGAGTAGTAGTACGACTAAATGAAGAAACTGTAAAAACATGATTCAACTTTAATTCATATGGGAAGAAACGTATTTTCAGATGAGACTCTCCCCCCACTAAACGATTGATATGGAAAAGAGATGGAGCCTGAGCCGCTCCAATATTGTCGATAGCCAATCCGGCACCAACCGTTGCCATCAATGTTGTTTTTAAGAATTGTCTTCTATTTTGGCTCATAGTCGTTGATATAATTTATTTAGTTGTATTTTAGTTATTCCATATTCACCTACATGATTCAGAAAGCGGGTTGCTCCGATAAAGCGATTCAAGTCATACTCATCATAGTCCGTATCCTTCGGATTAAAACTGCTAATATGAACCATTCCAAGTGAATGAATAAATTTTCTATTTCCTATATATATGCCTACATGCGAGACACGCTCCTTTTTCCCTGCAGCAGCCTTATGACCGAAAAAGACTAGATCACCAGGTTGTAGATTTGAAAAATCTTTCGCTACAATCAATCTCTCGCCTATCTTTATCATTTCAGAAGCATTTCGCGGTAAGATCACCCCATTAAGAAAAGCGGCAGTCCACACAAAGCCACTACAATCCACTCCTTTTACAGATGTTCCTCCCCAAAGATAGGGTATT
>Ga0302159_10000211_pt1 | contig 12884 bp, 17 predicted proteins | sample I_Fen_E1_2_FD_193504 | JGI IMG/M metagenome (GOLD analysis project Ga0302159, IMG submission 193504) | Peat permafrost microbial communities from Stordalen Mire near Abisko, Sweden - I_Fen_E1_2 | ecosystem: Environmental > Terrestrial > Soil > Wetlands > Permafrost | place: Sweden: Abisko... | reverse complement strand
TTTATATTTTGTATTCTTTCCATTATGCTTTTTCCAAATTCTTCGGCTTTATTTAAATCATTATTGTTAGGACGATTTTGTGCAATAGGCATTTCCTCTGTGGAAAATGAGTGTTCTCCTATAAATGACCCTGCTGCTACTACCTTAAAACCTGACTTTTGAGTTATAAAATCAAGTTCATTTAAAACTATACCATCACCAACATTTCCATAAACACCAACAAGTACAACTGGCTTTCCATTGCCTTTTAAGTTGGTTAAAAAGGGACTTACTATTTCAGGAATTTTTTCCTCATAAACAGGCACTCCAATTAATACTATGTCTCCATCAATTACAGGAATACCAGCCTCTCTTACTTTAGGTAAAGTTAAATCAATTATTTTATTATTAACTATACCCATTCCTTTTACAATTGAATTAATAATTTTTTTAGTTGTACCTGTTGGCGAAAAATATATTGTTGTTACTGAACTGATTAACATAGTTATTCTACCTCACATTTAAATAATATAATTATTGCACAACAATCTACTGTTGCGTTTTATACAAATAATAAGTACCACTTTGTATACATATTATGCTCATTTTACGGTATTAATTTGACTTAAAATCCAAGCTATATTTTGACCTAAATTTTTCATGTTATTGATTCCCTCTACGTCATTTAACACATCACCAATATCTTTTCCATATACCATATTCCAATATGTGGAGCCTGCAATAATTACCTCTTTGTTTAGAAAAAAGTGATTCATCGTATCAACGGCTGTCATTCCACCACTTCTGCGTACTGCTGAAACTGATGCACCTACTTTATATTTCAACATTTCAGGATTAGTTGCAACAACTACTCCTGCTCTTTCTAAAAAGGCTTTCATATTTGCAGAAACATCAGCAGAATATACAGGCGAACCCAATAAAATGCCATTAGCAGAAGTCATTTTAGCAAAGCACTCCGCAAAATAATCCTTTTTATAAATGCAGTTTTGCTTTCCTTTACAAGCAAAGCATGCTTTACATGGTGCAATTATTTTATCACTTAATTGAACTAATTCTGTTTCTATCCCTTGCTTATTTAATTCATCAAATACAATATTCATAATAATAGCTGTATTGCCATCTTTCCTTGCACTACCATTGATTCCGATTACTTTCAAAATTTGACACCTTCTCTCTGTATAGATTCTATAAATAACCCTTATTACGCTTTAAAATACTATCATGTACTACTTAACACTTTTAATAATTACTGGTTCAAATCTATATTTCTGTATAACATTAGGATATTTCACTTTATCTACTTCACTTAGAAACATATTAATAGGTCTTGCATATACCCCACACTCTCCATATAACGCTTTGTATATAACCATTTTTTCTCCTGTTTCTGTATGCTCTGCTATATCTATAAGCAAATATAAGTCACCCTTAAAATGTCTAAATATTTTTCCTTTTAATGCTGTCAAATCTATATCTTGCATTTAATCACTCCTTCGTTAAAAAAGAATATTCCGTTCTATAATTATTTTTCACCAGTTTTAAGCAATTTTAAAACTTCTTCCTCACTATTTAAACCATCATAATCTTTTTGGTGTCCATATTTAATTCCCTTTTCTTGATTAAGTAATATGTATTCTGCTAATTTTTCTATTCCTTCTTCTTTGGCACAACATACAAATGCTCGAAGTCTTATATCATGCGAATCACTAAACATATCCTCACTACAAGGAAAATCTGTACACTCCCAACAACCATTAATATTTTTATCTACACAACAATTATATTGATAACACCCTGCCTCAGATAAATGCCTTCCACAACAATTTTTGTCAGACTTACAACCATCACACTTATCTGCTAAGTGGCATCACTTGCATACCAGACCACAATAACCAATACTATTACTTACTTCATTAATATTCATTCAAATTCTCCCCCATCAATCTCACAATATGATACTGTTGTGACACACTTAAAGAATAATATGACTTAACAAATGAAAGTTTTACTCATTATATTTATATACTAAAGAATATTTAACATTGCTATAATGGATGCTAAAGTGTTAGCACACCCATGAATTAACCAACTTGAAATGATAGACCCATCTGATTGCTTTTCATTAATCCAGCCCATTACCCAACCTAATGTACCAGTAAGTAAAATAACAATTATTGCACCAAATAATCCTGCTGTTGATATAAATATTATTCCATGCATAAGTCCAAACAGTAACCCTTGTATCGCATTACCTACTTGAAAACCAAACTTATGTATAAGCCTTTTAGTCAAAAAACCTCTGAAAAACACTTCTTCCGAAAAGCTTGTTTGTAAAAAAGCATAAATCAAAGCTGGAATTAATGCAGACACCCCTTGTCCAGAAAATTGAGATGTAGCCATAGTAGATTTGTCTACAAAAAGTGGAACAATTGCAAATGCTTCTATCGATAAAAAAATAATTGTAAATACAAAAGTTATTGCATATTTAATTTTATTTTTAACAATAGGTTTTTTTAATCCTAACCATTTAAAAAAGCCATATTCTTTTCTGCCACAAATCAACCACCAAAGAAAAGGGATACTTGAGAATAGTATTGTTTGTAAAATTGCACCAATTAGTAAATTGATAATTTGCATATTAACCTCCTATTATATAAATAATCTTCACAATAGTCTACTATTGCGAAATAATTTGCAGATAAATTATACCATTATATACAAGTAATAACTATGTCTTAACGTGGTTTTTGTCAGTTTCATTGACTGGTACTTATAGAATTATTCAGCAAGCTACTTTTCTTCCTTGCATCGCCATATATAATGCCCACAATCCTCTTAAAGTCAACATCAACTACCTTCAGTTATATATTACAAATAACCTCTTAGAATGGCTGATAAGCACATTAGAATTGATTTGGCGAGGTGGTTTAAAATACAGATTTTAAACCAAATAAAAAGAAGGCTATTACACCTTCAAATAATCTTACTATTGAGTTTGCTGTTTACCACAATCATTTCTGTCATTGTATACGCCTCTATATTTTGCTTTGCAATTAAATCATAACTAATCCATCCATAGCCGTTAATTCCCCAGCTTATCCCCCATGAATTTATTATTTTTACTGCTTTTTTACTATCATCATAACCAACTACACACACTGCATGATTCCCTCTGCTTGTTCCATCTGTATTATCATAAATAGGATTGCTATCATCTAAAGAATCAAAATCTGGATACACTGGTATGCCAATAACTACAGGATTACCACTTGCAATTTGCGATTTTATTGCATTATAATCACCATCTGTAAGTTTACTCCAACTTTTCGCTTTATATTTAGCAGCATTATTTTTTTGTTTAGCTGTAGGTTGAGTCTTCCAGCCATAATCATCACCATTATAAGGCATATCAGATAGTGTTGTGCATCCTTGTTTTTTCAAAAGATTAAATGCATCAGAAAAATTGGAACCGCCACCATCAGTTGTATTTGAAGTATGAATTTGGCCATATATATATGCTGGACTAAATAAATGTTTATTTGAATTTAATGTCCATTTATATTCGATTTCTTCTTGATAAGTTTTATCATCATAGCCTGTGGCAAATGCGACACAACTTGCTAAGTTTCCTTGATTTGATACTTTAGGGAATTTACTTGATAAATCACAGGTGATGGTAATGTTTTATTTGTTGTGCTATAGAGTGTTTCAATACCGGGTATTGTTTCATGTAAAGTCTTTAATCCTGTTGGATGTACAGTACTTGCGTATGAACCTTCACTTGGAATTAAGGTTCCTAAGATTAAAAGTGAACATGTTAAGATTTTGGTACTTATTTTTCTAAAAATCATTTTTCCCTCCATATTAATTCATGATTTTATTTTTAGAACTTACACATACAATAAAATCATTATATTCAAAAATTATTAAATAATTTAAATTACTATTGCATAGATTTATTAATAAAATTAATCTGTTTTCTTTATAAAAAAATAACTTAGTTCTATCAATAAATTTATACACATCAATCCGAACCAAGTATAACTAAAAAATTTATGTATTGAATTATTTAAACCATTGCTCCATACAGATATTAAAGCAATCGGTATTGCTAATATACAGATAATAATTTTTATTTTTTCTTTTAAAGATAACTTTTTCATTTAATCATCCATTCTCCCTATAATATTAAATATATAGAAATAGCCACTTTAATGGCTATTTTTATATTATCTAGGCATCTATATCAAACCAATCTCCATAGGAATCATCGTAAATATAAGTGTCACCACCTTGATTAACTATTGTAATATAAGGTATGTATACACTAAAACCATTACTTCCAGATTGTGTTTGCCATACCCAAATTCCAGTTGGCACTGAACCTGATAATATTTCTTCAAAAACTTTTTTAGTTATATCTTTTCCAGCAACTGTGGCTATAACCTCATCACTACTAAAAATGGTGAATGCTGAAACAGCAATGAATCCAGCAACTATACCAAATGATTGAATATTTGTAACATCACTATCAGAAAATGTTACAGTTATTCCATCATCATCCGCATAAGTTTCAAGCCCAACAGCTTATATAATAGCTATTAAGTCAATATAGTTTAATTAAAATTGATTTGTCAGTTCTTTTAAACTACCAATAAATCACGCATTCTAATTAAACATATTAACAAATAATTATCTGCACGAATAATAACAGTTTAATGCCACGAATGTAAATATATATGGTATTAAACGTCTAAAATTTGTCATTAACGGAAGTTTTTCGTACAAATTAACAAATTAAAAAGAGTTGATATATAAACAACTCCTTGCACCAATCTATTTAATTATGGTCTTCACATATTATCTCTATTGCTCTTAACTCTTCATTAGGTGTTGGTAGTCTATCCAATTCTATTATATCTCCCTTATCATCTTCATAAAAATAAATCCCACACTCTGTACAAAATAATACATCCACATTTACACCTCTTTACCTTCAAACTCTTTAACTAATTTATAGAATGTATTTCTCTTTAATCCTAGTTGCTCCATTGCATTATTACTAGTCATTTCTCTATTCTTCCACTTTGTATATACTTCATTCCAGGTTTCAGGATATTCAATTGCTTTTCTACCTTTAAACTTTCCTTCTTGTTTTGCTATTGCTATACCTTCTTTTTGTCTCTCAAGCATATTTGCTCTTTCAAATTCTGCTATAGCTCCAATCATTGTTAGCATTAATTTTCCTGTGGCTGTACTTGTATCTATATTCTCTTTATTACTTACTAGGTGTATCCCCTTAGCTTGTAACTCTTCTACTATGCTCAATAAGTCCTTTGTACTTCTTGCAAGTCTATCTAATGAATGAATATATATTGTATCGTCTTCTCTTGCAAACTCTATCATTGCTTTTAATTGAGGTCTATTTGCATTTTTTGCACTAACTTTCTCCATGAATGTTTTATCAAGGTTGTATTTTTTTAATCCTTCTATTTGTCTTCTCTCATTCTGTTCAATTGTTGAAACTCTTATATATCCAATATTCATTCTCAATACTTCCCTTCCTTAACTTCTTATCTATATTATATCAATTGTTTGTTTGAAGTCAAGAACTATGGCAAATTAATGTTTATTAATTGAAAAACAACTCTAAACAGATACAAGTTAAGCCATTCCTAATTATATCAATCTGTCCTTTTAGGGCATACTCTAAATGAACGCTACTATTTTACATTTACGATTCTAATATATACCACCTTTTCAACTGCTCCAATACATTATTAAATCCACAAAATAACATTATCTGCAATAATTTACTGTAAAAAATTGTGTGATATCCAATATTATTGTATTATAGAATAGAAAGAAAAACTATACAGTCTAACAGTGTATAAATTGGAGAGTGATACTTTTGCATTCTATTATTAAAAAAATTATTGTACTATTAAGTTTATTGGCAGTTTTATTAGTTGGATATAACGTGAATAAAATTTGGGAAAATAAAAAATCAAAAGATAAACTTATTATATCTACATTTTCCGCGGAAAATAAAGGTGACATATTATCATTAAATCTTAATGATAATACTAAAAATACGCTTATAAAAGATAGACAAGTTGGGATTACTGGTGATTTAAGTGCAGATGGTTCTAAAATAGCTTATGTAGATGCTTTAGGTGACAATGATCCTTGGCAAATTTATTTATATAATTTTACTGATAATCAAACTTGTACTGTTACAAATGATAACTTTGGCAAATCACATGCTAAAATTTCAAATGATAACTCTATATATTTTATAACTTCCACAAAACAAAATATTGTTAAATTAGGGAAAATAAATCCTGAAACAAACTCATACGATATAATAGATAAGGACGATTCTGATAGACAATTAGATGCTTTTGATATTAAGAATAATAAATTAATTATATCAACTGATTCTCGTTCATTGGAGCTGAAAGAATGGAAAGAAAACAAGGGACACTATATGCCAATAACTCATACTTTATTTGAAATAGATCCTGATGGAAATAATTTAAAAAAAATTGCTGAAATAAAAGCTTCATCAATAGAATCTATTTCTTACAATTATGATGGCAAAAAGATTATTATAGGTGGTTGTGATATAAATGATGATTCTGGATATGGCATTTATGAATTATCTGTAGATACAGGAGTTTTAACTACAATATTAACAGATGATATTTTAGCAAATACAGAAAATTCGATTGTTACTGAAATTGCACATCCTCCTTTAGCCACAATGTCTAAAGATGAAAATCTTATATATTTTACTGGAGTACATAAAAATAGTGAAAAAGTAAATATAGCCGGACTATCGGGTTATCCAACAGCTATATTTAGCTATAATATGAATACAAAAGAATTAAAAGAGGTTTTCAAGCCAGAAGTTTCAAGTATAATTTTTGATATGAACATTAAATATTAAATAAAAGTGTAAACAAAATTTGTTTACACTTGAAATGCATAACTATTTTACAAAGAATTTTAAGCAAATTTCTATAATCACATAAACAGGCATTGCAAAAATTGGTAAATGTCTTAAAAAGATTAATTATTTTTTATCTATCGATATTATCCCTATTAGGCATTTTAAGAGTAGTTTCGTTTAAAAGCTTATCTCTAGCCTCTTTATTTGGTACAACCATATCTAGAGCCTTATTTAGGCGTTTATTTTCGATTTCAAGGTCCTTATACTTACCATATAACTCAAAATTAGTTTCATTTATTCTTCTGGCATCCTTCATAGTTTCCTTAAAGCTCTTAATATCGTGATTAGCCTTTTCTAAATTGTAAGTGCAACTACCAAGTTTAAGTTTTAATGATTTATTTTCAGCTATAAGCGATTCTACATCTTCACTCTTATAGCCTAGTAACCCCTTTTTAATATCCTTTGTGTTAATGTTAATCCGTTTTTCTAATCCTTCTATTTGTTTGTTAACTTGTTGAATATCCTTTTGTATCTGTTGTTTCTTGAATTCTAAAGGCTCTAGGTGCTTTTTAGTTGAATTCTCCATTCCTCGTTCAATGTTAAAGCCTTTATTTTTAAGGACTTTGGGGAATTCGTCTTGAATTTCTCTAAGAAAATTACGGTTAATCTTCTTTTTAGCTGAAAGCGTACCATCCGCATTCATTGGCACAAAGCTAAAATGCATATGAGGACTACCTCCAACCCCTTTAGTTTCATCCATATGAACTGTAGCAGATACAATATTTTTCTCACCAACCTTATTTTTAAGGTACTCATAGCTCTGTTCGAAAAATTTTCTTTTCTCTTGGTCTGATAGATTATTAAAAAATTCTTTATCAGAACCCACTACAGTATCAACATAAACAATAGCATCTTTACGAACCGCCTTATCAGATGAACGATTTTCTTTTATGATTGAATCTATTTTGTTAAGGTACTTTATATTTTCATGATTCTGCAAGTCATAGTTTTGATTGCTCTTTGTAATATCTATATTTTCATTACCATAATTCTTATTTTCACGTTGATTATGCTTTTGTAATCCGCCTACATTACCTCGAGTATATTTACCCATGTGACAAACCAAAAAACTCAAATTTACCACCTCACCCAAAAAAAATCTTTAAATGGAAAACCATGTATTAAGTATAACTCACTATACTTTACATGTAAAGTAGTTCGCCCTGCGGGTAAAAAGACTCTGTGCTCGACTTTGTCTCACCTGCCCTTTGTATGTTTTGGGGTAACAACTACACAAAAAATAATGGGGTGAATTGACAAGGGGTAAAAAAAAATTTATGGTGGCTGCATACCATTTAATTAATGGATCATGCGGTGACCATAAATTTTTTTTACGTAGCTTGCCCCTTTTCAAGAGAGAAATTATTTTTATAATTACCACACCCAAAACATAAATCTCCTTCTCTTGGGGAACATTTTCTTATCCTTGTTTCCACGAATTCTCTCAGTAATCTCAAATAATTTCTTTTCAATTCCCATAGCTCTATCCTCAATCATCTTATAATTAGATATCATGTCAAAACAAAACACCACCATGTAATATGCTTGCATAGAAAGCTTCGAAGAACAGTTCTAAATATATTTCAACAATTGAAAAGAACATTTCCAAATGCTTTCTTTAAACCTAATTATTAAAAACGTTCTTCTTAATTGACATATTTTTGTATAAATGGTACTATTGTATATGTTATTAAAAAATTTACAAAAAAGGAAAGAGTGATTAAAATGAAAAAAATAGGAATTATCACATTAAGCGCACTACTTGCATTATCTCCTGTAGTTACTACTTTAACAACAATCACAGCAAGTTCTGCAACAGTAAGTGCATCTCCTACAGTGTTAAACATGAACACATCTAGTAACTATGCATCTGCAACAGGATCAATTTCTAGAGGTGGAGTTGCTACATATACTTTTACTGCTCCAACTACAGGAAACTATACAATTCTGCTTCAAAATTCAACCTTTAATGCTAATGGGAAAATTAAAGATAATACCACAGGATCTAGTTATCAAGCTAATGACCAAGCAGGTTATGGTTTCAAAATGACTCAAAAAGCAAATGCAGGTGACCAATGTACTGTAACTGTTTGGGGAGTTTCATCAAGCGCTTCTGGTACATTTTCCCTTAGAATAAACAAACCAAATTAATAAATATTTAATTATAAATTTATTATAAAAAATAGTACATAATTTTGTGGACAAGCAAAATTATGTACTGTTTTTTTATTGATATCAGACTTCGAAGAGATGCCAAGGAAAGGATAATAATGTGTCATCAACATTTCCGACAAAACCCACGTTAATCCAATTATAACCCCGAATAAGTACCCTAAAGGTTAAATTCAAATTGTTTTGATATTTTGTTTTTAGTAATAGTTTTAGAAGTAAAAATTAGTCATAAATCAGCTATTTTAAAGGCTTTAAAAATAGTACCAGTTCCGAATGGAAATGCCTAACTACGCTCTTTATCCGCTCCGTTGTCATTTCCATTCGAGATATATCATCAACTCTTATTCGACCGTTTCTATCTGACCTACAGGGTAAGTATTTATTTTTGATTTAACTACTTGACTTCAAGGTTAAGCTAGATATACTGAACCGGCACTAAGGGAAGCGAAATTAGACGCAGTTATTCCCTTACCACTAGACAAATGTCTAGCAGTAAGGAAGTAACTACTTTGATTTACTGAACCGTATACCTCGGTCGCTCATCGTCTGCACCTTATCTGTTACGTGTAAACACCTACTAGCTTTCTACATTACGGTTCTATCCTAATGTTAATCTGCTAGTAGTTCCCGAGCACCTATGCTCCTAGAACTCCCACACCCGACCTTTAAGTTGTCGTCACTCTCAAACCCACACGCCTAAAGATAAGGACTAGGACTACTGTGTGGAGGTTCACTTTCTAGCAGCGGCTGAACTCACCTGTCATCTTCTTTTTAGTGGTTTTATGGCTTGTCCCACTATATACCATATCGGTGGTATACGACCTTTTAAGTCTATATTGATAATGAATATTTTTCTTTAAATGTCTTTCTATCTAAATCAGTTATATATGCTTGTACATTAAGTGATAATAGTTTAGCAATTATAAAACTTCTTAAACCTGCAACAAGTTCATACTCCCCTTTGTCATTTTCTCTCACTGCTATTGGATATAGTTCTTTATAATTCCTATATCTCTTTATATTAAAGATTGATATTCTTGAACTCAAATGTGTTTCTTCAACTAATTTAACTTTGTTTATATCAACTATCTTAAATTCTTCTTTTGGAATTAAATTTTGCCAGTGCTCCTTATTCTCTTTAATTTCTTTTTCACTTTTTTTCATTTTTAATACTCCTCTCAAAATTTTTATAAAATAAAAAAGCCTTTTATGTACTTTTTATCATACATAAAAGGCTTGAAATTCTTCTTTACTATTGCAATTTACAGTAATCTTTGTTAAGATTAATTCATAAATTGTATATATATAGTTTCTATTTCTATGTATCGTAAGTACATTGGAATATATCTATATGTTAGAAGTTCACAACGGCTTTTAAGTATTTGTAGTACTTATTAGTTCGGCTTATATAACAGTTTTCCAGACTGATATATAAGTGTGGACTTTATTTATTTATTCATTTTTTAATAACTTGTCTTTATTCTACTATTATTTGCCTAACTTGTCTAACTTTTTCTACAATCGTACAAATAATTATTTAATATTCTATGAATTCTATTTACTATACTTTTGTATAAATTCCTCAAGTGCCAGGCTTATTAATGATTGCACCTTAAATTCTTTATGCTCTGCAATAAACTTATTCCATTTCTCCAATACTTCAATATCTACTTTGAATAACTTTTGTTTAACTTCTGTTACACTTGGTGGCTTTAGTTCTACTCTCTCAACTTCAATAATATTTTTACTTTTGTTATACTCTTGTATAACCTCTTTAATAGGCTCTATAAGGCTTATTAGTTCTTTTAAAGTATCTATATCTATATCTTTGTTATACTTCTGTATAATACTCTCTGATGGCTTGTTATCACTTTGTTTATCCTTTTGTATAACTTTTGTTAATGCAACTTCATTATTATTATCAATAATTGTTTTAACTTCTCCATCTGCATAAACTAATCCATTATTTTTTAAAAAATTATATATATCAGCTTTTTTGACTTTCAATTGACTTGCTACTGAATTTATCCCATTGTTTTTTAATAGTGTTGTTACTTCAAGTAGAGTTAACATATTTCCACCCCTTATATAAAAGTTATACTTATATATAAGTTATACATAATATATACAAATTCCTTTTTATTATTAATATTTTTTTCGGTGTTCGTTATGGAAATATTATACGGTGAAGATATAGGTATGTGAGGCTATATGTAGAAAGTTATTCATGCTTTTATTCTGACCTATCCATCCCGTATACACTCTTTATTGTTGAATAATCAATCACCTCTCTACGGGGCTAATTATGGCATTCAAATCTATTCTGTGGTACTACTCATCATAAAATCCGAATTTTATTGCATATCAAAATATCGCAAATCCATTTCTGAATAATACGATATTTTGATTTATTATTTATTTTTACTAATACACAATTTACGAAAGATGCGTATTTAATTACAGTGATATTTTAACGAAATAATATAACTGAATTCAGAAGGTATGTTATAATTTTTAATCGGAGAATTTTCCTCATAAAATGATACTTCTATATCATCATTGTTTAAACATAAATAGAAATGGGATATAAAAATTCCTGCATCTAACTCAGCAGAAGAGTTTATAATTTTATCGCCCTTCTTATTCTTAACAAAAAAAGAAGCGTTATTTTCATTAAATACTATATATACAGGTTGTTTATTATTACTTGAAGGTGCTAATATGGACATGTGTAATACTTTTTTTATATACTGATTTTTATTTAAATACTCACTGATATCATTTCCCCATTGTCTGTAATATGCTACTTCAGTTTCCTTCTTTCGATTTCTTCCAACAAGGTTTCTAAACACATCATTATAAAAATTTTTTTGTTTAAATGAGTACCCTAAAGAAATAACATTTGTGATTTTTTCATTATCATTTAAATTAAGAATCTCTCTTATTTTTTTGTCATTATATGTCCCTAGCCAACATGTTCCTATACCCATATCCGTTAATTCAAGAACAAGTTGTTCCTGCATGAATCCTATGTTTTCCATATGTCCATTTTTCATTTCCGTAATTGCAACAATGCAGTAAGGAGCATTAATCTTTGCAAACCCATATAAAGTTCCAATGCCAATTGGTTTAGCCTCTATCAATTCCAATCTAATTTTAATATCCTCATACATTGGCTTAAGCTTCAATATTTTTTCTTTGATTTCCTTAACAGTTTTTTCATCAAAAATCTCATCTTCATATTTTCTTATCGAAATTCTTTTTTCAATTGCATTATATAAATTCATACCTAAAATCCCCCATCTTATTGTTTTAAGAGTTTTAATTATTGATACGCCATAATCTACCATTGTTCAAATACTCTAGAATTATGATTAATGAACCATATACGAATAATATGACTTAACAAATGAAAGTTTTACTCATTATATTGATATACTAAAGAATATTTAGCATTGCTATAATGGATGCTAAAGTGTTAGCACAACCATGAATTAACCAACTTGAAATGATAGACCCATCTGATTGCTTTTCATTAATCCAGCCCATTACCCAACCTAATGTACCAGTAAGTAAGATAATAATTATTGCACCAAATAATCCTGCTGTTGATATAAATATTATTCCATGCATAAGTCCAAACAGTAACCCTTGTATCGCATTACCTACTTGAAAACCAAACTTATGTATAAGCCTT
>Ga0302159_10000209_pt1 | contig 12928 bp, 7 predicted proteins | sample I_Fen_E1_2_FD_193504 | JGI IMG/M metagenome (GOLD analysis project Ga0302159, IMG submission 193504) | Peat permafrost microbial communities from Stordalen Mire near Abisko, Sweden - I_Fen_E1_2 | ecosystem: Environmental > Terrestrial > Soil > Wetlands > Permafrost | place: Sweden: Abisko... | reverse complement strand
GAGAAATTCGTAAATTTCCGTTCGATGAACCAACCTGAAGTTACGAAACTAGGATTAAACGAATTGACAACTCCACTTGAAAACAGTTGGGTAAACTATCCTCTGGGAGTTTTTGCACAATATATCAAACGCGGTGTAGAAATCAAAACAGGTTATGACATCCTTATCTGGGGTAACGTGCCTAACGGAGCAGGTTTATCTTCATCTGCTGCATTAGAAGTAGTTACTGCTTTCGCTTTGAACGATCAACTTGGAACCGGCTTTAATCGTACTGTATTGGCTCAAATTGGTCAAAAAGCAGAACACGAGTTCGCATTTGTAAACTGCGGTATCATGGATCAGTTTGCTTCTGCTAACGGGGCTAAAGACCACGCTATTCACTTAAACTGCGATACATTGGAATTTGAATTAGTTCCGGTAAAACTTGAAGGTGTAAAGATTCTTATTTCAAATACTCACAGCCCACACAAATTGGATTCAGGTGCTTACAACCAACGTGTAGCTGAATGTAAATTGGCTGTTGAACAATTAAACAAAGTTCGTCCCATCAAATTTTTGGCTGAATTGACCGAAGCTGAATTCAAAGAAATTGAATCGGCCATTACCGATCCTGTAGCTCACAAACGTGCCCGCCACGTTGTAGGTGAAGTTCAACGTACCAAAGATGCAGTAAAAGCATTGAAAGCCGGAGATTTGACATTGTTCGGTAAATTGATGAATGCTTCACACGTTTCATTGCGCGACGACTACGAAGTTACCGGATTGCAATTGGATACTATGGCTGAAGAAGCATGGAAAATTGATGGCGTTATCGGATCACGTATGACCGGTGGTGGTTTTGGTGGTTGCACTGTTTCGTTGGTAAAAGACGAAGCTATCGATACATTTATCGAAAAAGTAGGTGCTGCTTACGAAGCAAAAACAAGCATCAAACCACAGTTCTACATTGCCGAAATTGGCAACGGAGCTTGTAAAATATAAAATAAATTACATATAAATATTGTCATAACTGAAGCGTAGGAATAAGCTCAACCTTCACTATGACTATAATTTTTTTTAAATATGAAACCAACCCTTTTTATATTAGCGGCAGGTATGGGGAGTCGCTATGGAGGTCTTAAACAACTGGATGGACTTGGCCCAAATGGTGAAACAATTATGGATTATTCAGTATATGATGCCATTCGTGCCGGATTTGGCAAAGTAGTATTTGTTATCCGACACAATTTCGAGAAGGATTTTAATGAAATTATTATCCCAAGGTATCAGGATAAAATTGCAGTGGAAGTTATTTTTCAGGAAATTGAATATATTCCGCAAGGAAGTGAATATAATAAAGAACGTCAAAAACCCTGGGGCACTAATCATGCACTTTTAATGGGAAAAGATGTTATTAATGAGCCATTTGCAATTATAAATGCTGACGATTTTTACGGACGTGAATCTTTTGAAGTCCTTTATGATTTTTTACAAACTGTTGAGGAATCAAAAAATGAGTATTGCATGATTGGTTATCGGTTAGGAAACACCCTATCAGATAGTGGAGCTGTGAGTAGAGGAGTTTGTACTACACTTCCAAATGGTTATCTCGAATCGGTAGTTGAGCAGACACACATTGATGCCAGAGATGGAGAAATCTATTTTAAAGATGACAAAGGGATTGAAAATCCACTCGCATTTAATGATCATGTATCCATGAATATGTGGGGGTTCACTCCCGATTACTTTGACTATTCCGAAGCGTATTTTATTGAGTTTTTAAAAACTCAGGGACAGAAACTCAAATCAGAATTTTATATTCCATCTGTTGTTAATAAATTGATAGTAGAAGGTAAGGCATCATGTAAAGTGCTTGATACTCCTGCCAAGTGGTTTGGTGTAACGTATGCTGAAGATCGCGAACAAACCGTATTTAAGTTGAACGAGTTGATTCGGAAAGGGATATACCCCAACTCATTGTGGAACTAAAAAATATTAAAATAAGCAGTGGTCAAAGTAGAAATTGCTTAGCCACTATATCAGTGAATTAAATTATGAGAAAAATTATAGTGACAGGTGGTGCCGGCTATATTGGCTCACACACTGTGGTTGAGTTACAACAGGCCGGTTTTGAAGTAATAATTGTAGACAATTTATCAAATTCAAGTGTAGAAGTAATTTCTGGAATCGAAACGATTACGGGCATTCGACCACATTTTGAAAATGTTGATTGTTTGAACTACAATGAACTAAGCAATGTAATGACAAAATACCATGAGATTTCAGCTATAATCCACTTTGCTGCCAGTAAGGCTGTTGGAGAATCGGTTGAGAAGCCATTATTGTATTATCGAAATAATCTAGTCTCACTGATCAATATTCTCCAATTAATGCCGACACATGGAATTAAAAATATTGTTTTTTCATCTTCTTGCACTGTCTATGGACAGCCGGATGAATTACCAGTATCAGAAAATGCTCCTATCAAACCTGCATTATCGCCCTATGGAAATACCAAACAAATTTGCGAAGAAATTATCAGGGATACGCTACACACAAATCGCAAATTGAAAAGTATTATATTACGCTATTTCAATCCAATCGGTGCTCACCCATCGGCATTGATTGGTGAACTCCCCATTGGAGTACCTAATAATTTGGTTCCATTTATTACGCAAACAGCAAGTGGACTCCGAAAACAATTAAGCGTTTATGGAAGCGATTATAATACTCCGGATGGTTCATGTATTCGCGATTATATAAATGTAGTAGATCTAGCTAAAGCTCATGTAATTGCAATGAAGCGATTATTGGAAGCGAAAAGTCTGGATCAAGTAGAGTATTTTAATTTAGGTACCGGACATGGATTATCAGTGCTAGATATAATCAATACCTTTAAAAATGTGAACAAGATAAATGTTCCTTATCAAATTGTAGAACGTCGCAATGGAGATATTGAAAAGGTGTGGGCAAATTCTGAAAAGGCAAATAATGTGCTTGGTTGGACAGCAGTTGAGTCTATCGAAAATACCTTGCGTTCTGCATGGGATTGGGAAAAACATTTAGCGAAAAAAGAATCTTGCCTTATTTAGGTCAATGTCCCATAATTATTGAAACAGATTATGTTCGTGTTCATCAATCTGTAAAATAATCGTTTATCAACCAACTAAAAAATATCATAACTTACAATAAACCCATGAAAAAATTACTTCTATTAGCATTCATCTGTGTGCTTTCGGCCGGAAACGGCATTTTTGCACAAAGCTCAGACCAGACTACTACCGGAACAAATGGTACCAGCTTCAGTGCCGGTAACAATGAGTTTCTACTGAATGGCAAACCGTACATAATCAGAGCCGGCGAACTGCATTACACCCGTATACCAAAAGCCTATTGGGATCATCGGATAAAAATGTGTAAAGCCATGGGGATGAATACCATTTGTATTTATTTATTTTGGAATATCCATGAACAAACCCCAGGAGTTTTCGATTTCAAAGGACAAAATGATGTGGCTGAATTTGTGCGTCTCATCCAAAAAAACGGCATGTACTGTATTCTTCGTCCCGGACCCTATGTTTGTGCCGAATGGGATATGGGCGGACTTCCATGGTGGTTATTGAAAAAGAAAGATCTCCAGGTTCGACGTCTTACCGACAGCTATTTTATGGAACGAACCAAAAATTATCTGAACGAAGCCGGAAAACAATTAGCTCCACTGCAAATTCAAAACGGCGGAAACATTGTGATGGTGCAGGTTGAAAACGAATACGGAACATGGGGTAGCGACGGTAAATACATGGAAACCATGCGCGATAATATTCGTCAGGCAGGTTTCGACAAAGTACAGCTCCTTCGCTGCGATTGGTCATCAAACTTTTTCCGTTACAAACTCGATGGTGCGGTAAATGCATTAAATTTTGGTGCCGGATCTAATATCGACGATCAATTCCGTAAGTTTAAAGAAATGAACCCTACTTCGCCTTTAATGTGTGGTGAATACTGGACAGGTTGGTTCGATCAATGGGGCCGTCCACACGAAACCCGCGATATCAATAGCTTTATTGGTAGCCTTAAAGATATGATGGATCGCAAAATCTCGTTCAGTCTTTATATGGCACATGGTGGTACAACATTCGGTCAATGGGCAGGTGCCAATGCTCCAGCATATGCACCTACCACTTCGTCGTACGACTACAATGCACCCATTGATGAAGCCGGTAACCCAACCGATAAGTTCTACGCCATCCGCGATTTGCTGAAAAATTATTTGCAGGAAGGTGAAATAGTACCTGCTATACCCCAAAATCCGGAAGTAACCATTACAGTTCCGGCCATTAAGTTTACACAAACTGCTAATGTATTCGATAATTTACCCGTTGCCAAACAATCGGAAAACATTCAGCCTATGGAGTTTTTCGACCAGGGCTGGGGATCTATTATTTACCGCAAACAACTACCGGTCTGCAATCATAAACAAACATTGATTATCAAAGATGTACACGATTGGGCTACTGTATTTATCAATGGCAAGGCCATCGGAAAATTGGATCGCCGCCGCAGTGAAAGCAAGGTTGAAATTCCTGTTTTAAAAGCAAATGCCCGTTTGGATATTTTGGTAGAAGGAATGGGACGTGTCAATTACGGCGAGGCAATTCTTGATCGCAAAGGAATTACGGATAAAGTGCTGCTATCAGACGGAAAAATTGAAACTGAACTGAAAAACTGGACTGTTTACAATCTGCCCGTTGATTACAAATTTCAAACAAAAGCCAGATTCAGCGTAAAACCTGCAACCGGCCCGGCATGGTACAAAGCTTCCTTCAACCTTACCAAGACAGGCTACACCTACCTCAACATGAGTACATGGGGAAAAGGAATGGTTTGGGTAAACGGGTATAATTTAGGTCGTTTCTGGAAAATAGGACCAACTCAAACACTCTGTGTACCGGGTTGCTATTTGAAAAAAGGGGTAAACGAAATCATTGTACTGGATATTGATAAACCGACCGTAACAAGTATTGCCGGACTTAATCACGCCATTTTGGATGTTATTGGCAAAGATGACAACCAACAACAAAAAGCAGCAAAAAGTCTAAATTTAAATGGATTGAATGCGGTCGTAACAGGAACATTCCCTGCCGAAAGTGGTTGGAAAACCGTCAACCTAAATGAAACGACTGCAGGTCGCTATTTCTGTTTCGAAGCATTGAATGCACAAGATCCAAACGATAACAGCACATCGGCTGCCGAATTTGAAATTATTGGCGAAGATGGTAAAGCCATCTCATCTATCAATTGGAAAGTAGTATTTGTGGATAGCGAAGAAACAGTCAAAGCAGCCAATGGAGCCGACAAATTATTTGATATTCAGGAATCCATTATCTGGCAAACAAAAATTGGTGACAAAGCTAATCATCCTCACCACGTAGTTATCGATATGGGTAAAGAAATTAACGTCAAAGGCTTTAGAATTCTTCCTCGTACCGACAAAAGTACTAAAGGAATGGTAAAAGATTACCGCTTCTTCCTCGAAAAGAAACCGTTTAAGTTCTAAAAAAAATATATACTTTCAATAAAGTACAACTTTACAGTTGCTTTTGGGTCAAAACGAATTAGTTTTGTTCCGAAAGCAACTGTTTTCGTTTAAACAACATTCTTTATTTGCTACAAATTCACCTGTTTTTCTAAAAAAAGGTAATATTTGTTGCAAATCGAAAAAAAAATCGCACATTTAACGTACCGAGAGTAACGGAACAGGCGTACAAAATTGTTTATACTACAGCAATAAAAACACCTTAAATCAAATCACATGAAAATCAGGAGTTCAAATCATCTTGATAACCGCTTCGGAATTAATAAATCCAAGACCATTTTTTGGAAAACCGAAACACATTACGGGTATATTCTTACTAATACTTTAAGCGTATGAAGGAGGAAATAAACAATGACCGTGTTTTACTCGAAAAATTAAAAAGCGGAAACGTGGCATGCTTCGAGTTGTTGTACAGCAAATACAGCGGAAAATTATATAATTATGTATTGAGCCTGTCAAAAGGCGATTTCTATCTTGCCGAGGAAATCGTTCAGAATGTTTTTGTAAAAATATGGGAAATACGCCAACATATTAATACCGAAGGCTCATTCAATTCATTCGTCTACACCGTGGGAAGAAATATGTTTCTTAATGTAGTAAAAAGCCGTTTACAGGAGCATCTTTACCACGACTATGTAGTCGACCACGAAGCCGTACTCGATAATTCGGTTGAAAAAGAAATAGAGTACAAGATGCTCGAAGAACAAATCAACCGGCTCATAGAACAACTTCCACCTGCCCGTCGCAATATTTATGTATTGAGTCGCGTAAAAAACCTCCCCAACAAAGAAATTGCGGCATTGCTCGACATTTCTGAAAACACCGTTGAATCTCAGCTAAATAAAGCCACACAGTTTATGAGAAAAAATCTTCTCCCCTATTATAGTGTGCTCGTTTTAGGGCTGTTCAAACTCCTATAACGTTAAATAACACAATAATCAAACAGTAGCGTAAAGGATTCTGCAAGCATGATTGTGTAATATATAGGTATAAGAAATTAAAAGATAACATCGACATCGATTTTCAGGTATAAATTAGTTTTTAAGATAGATTATTAAATGGACAAGAACAAAAACATCCAACTATTAGAACAGTTTTTCAATGGCAGCATTACCAAACAAGAAGTAAAGCAGTTGCTGGAAGAATTGAAAAATGATGAATTCGAAAAGGAATGGATGACGGATCAGTGGGATCAGGCTCCGGAAATGATGAACAAGGCCGTTCAAAAACAAATCATGGCCAATATCAAAGCGGATATAATCCCAACCCGAACATTCAAAATGAAGCAATGGCTAGCCGTGGCAGCTTCACTTTTACTAGTTCTCACCACTTCGCTTTCCGGGTATCTGCTTTATGACGGGCAAAATAAGAAACTGGCAGGCGATATGACCGTGACCGTTGAAAAAGGACAGAAAGTAGCACTTACACTCCCCGATAAAAGTCGTGTATGGGTGAACTCCGGATCAACACTAACTTATGGTAGCCGATTTAATAAGCATGAACGAATCATTGAACTCAATGGCGAAGCTTATTTCGAAGTCGCGAAAAATAAAAAAGCTCCGTTCATAGTCGAAAGTCATGGGTTTTCTGTTGAGGCGCTTGGAACTACATTCGATGTAAAAGCGTACGCTGATGAAACGCAAATCTCTACAGTACTTATGGAGGGTAAAGTTGAAGTTGGAGATGATCTGAACAAAATAAATTTGACTCCAAACCAAAAAGTAACCTACAACCGCGAAACCAAAAGCATGCAAAAGAGCGATGTTGTTGATGGATTAATTTATGCTGATTGGCGGTACAATAAACTTAATTTTAATTCGGAATCATTTGAAAATATTGCTGCTGTATTGGAACGAAACTACAACGTAAAATTTGTTTTTGAAGCTCAATCTCTAAAGAAATACCGCTACTCAGGCACAATTGGCAACACGAGCCTGGAAAGTTTATTGCAAATATTTGCAATGACATCACCGATCTCGTATCACATGAAAGATTCTGTGATCTACATGAATGAGAATAAGCGAATGCTGCCATTCTATAAGAAAGTGCTAAAATAATCAATACATATATCCGAGACTATTCTTAATAAATTCATTAATTCTAAAAATCTACATATGGTAAACACCGGTTAATACATTATTCTTTAAAGTAATGTTTAAAATCATTTCTTAAGTCACACTTATTTCTATTTTTTCGATGCTGTAAACTTCTAGTGGGCAAGCAACATCAAGTATATTATTTAAATAATTAATAGTATGAAAATCACCATGAATTACAAAATCAATTTCGCCAAGATCCTGCATTTACGCTTTATCTGGATGGCTGTTTTCGCACTGGGCATAGCCATTGGTACATCTGCTCAGGTAACAGTCAAGGCAAAAAATGTGCCTATCCGACAAATTCTAAAAACCATAGAAAAGAATACAGAATACAAGTTCTTTTACAATGATAACTTTGCTGCTCTTGACAAAGTAGCATCGTTGAATGTCAACAATGTATCGATTGACAATGCGCTAACCACTCTCTTTACATCGAGTGGCATCAGTTGGGAAAAAAAAGAAAATAATCAAATAGTACTTGTTCCTGAAAAAATATCAGATGAACAAATACAACCAGTAAATGGACAAGCACACAAAATAAGTGGAACTGTTACAGACGAATCCACCGGTGAAACTCTCGTGGGTGTAAGCGTTTTTGTTGAAGGCACTAAAACCGGAGTCATCACCGATATGAATGGAAAATTCAGCATTAATGTACCAAGCTCATCTTCTGCATTGGTATTCTCTTATATCGGATACATCTCAAAAAAAACAAGTGTTGGTAAACAAAGTATCATTAAGGTCACTTTAGAGCAAGACTCTAAAAAACTGGATGAGGTAGTTGTTGTTGGGTATGGTACCCAAAAGAAAGTAAATCTGACTGGTTCTGTTGGAAACGTTCAGATGAGTGATATGGAAACCCGCCCATTGACTGATGCCAGTTTAGCTCTACAAGGTACTGTTGCAGGGGTATATGCTTTACAAAGTTCAGGAAAACCTGGTGATGACAATGCTATTATTTCTATCAGAGGGGTCGGAACATTTGGTAATAATAACCCCTTAGTCATTATTGATGGATTCCCCGGCAATCTATCTGATGTAAATGCCAATGATATTAAAACAGTATCAGTACTTAAAGATGCTGCTTCCTCCTCTATTTATGGAAACAGAGCTGCCAACGGTGTTATTTTGATTACGACTAAAAAGGGTTCGATAGGCAAAATGGCAGTTAGTTACAATGGTTACTTTGGTATACAAGAAGCTACCAGACTTCCTAACGTTTTAAATTCGGTTCAGTATGCAACACTAAAAAATGAAGCAGCAGCAAACTCGGGACGTATAGCTAGCTTTACAGATGCTGACATTCAAAAATTTGCAGCACATAATGATCCAATGTATCCCGATATTAATTACTTTGATGTATATTACGGAAAAGCCCAAACTCAAAATCACCGTTTGAGTCTTTCTGGAGGTAATGAAAATGTACAGTTTGCATTTATGCTTGGCCAGTTAAATCAAGATGGTATTTTGGAGGCTACAGGTTATAAAAAAACAGACTTTCGGTCAAACATTGATGCCTTTTTCTTGAAAGACAAACAATTAAGAGTCTCCACTAAAATAGCCGGCAATCTGGGAGTTAAAGATGAACCTACCAGTGTGTGGAATGCTACCTGGTACGCTACACTTGCGCCAATATATCCTCTACAAGATGCCACCGGTAATTACATGTCAGTGAATGGTGAATTAAATCCTTATGCTGAAATTAAAGCGGGTAGTACCACCAAAACAAAACGGTACAATTTAAGTGCACAGTTTGAGGCAGAGTATAAAATTTTTAAGGATTTAAGCGCTCAAGTCACTTATGGATATGACGTTACGTCATCAAACAAAAATGCTTTTAATGCCAATGTAATATTACAGAACAAAGCCGGTGGTACAAAAACGGAACAATCGGATTTGAGAATTACAACTGGAACTGACGTTCAAACTATGTTGACCGGGTTACTAAAATATAATAAAACCATTGGTGAGCACGATTTTAATGTTTTGGCTGGCTATTCAGAGGAAGAGTTTACATATGATTGGCAGAATGGCTATCGAAAAAATTTCGTCAACAATACCCAGAGAATACTCAATTTGGGTGATGCTGCCACACAGACAAATGATGCCGGAAACTATGACCTTGGGTTGCGTTCCTATTTTGGTCGTGTAAATTATGGATTTATGCAAAGATACCTCCTTGAGGCCAACATAAGAAGAGATGGTTCTTCCAGATTTGCTGAAGGACATCAATGGGGAACATTTCCATCATTTTCTGCTGGTTGGATAATTTCAAACGAAAAGTTTTTGAAAAATGCCAATTGGATTAATTTATTAAAGTTACGTGCATCATGGGGTCGACTTGGAAATCAGAACATTCAGAATTATTATAACGGTAGTGATATTTTATCATCTGGTCAAAATTACTCTCTTGGTGGTACCTTATATTCTGGTGTGGCAATAAAAGATATGACGAATAAACTATTGACATGGGAAACTGCACAACAATTGAATTTCGGTGTTGATTTTAATTTGAAAAATGGATTTGAATTAACTGCCGATTATTTTAACAAGAGAACAAAAGACCTATTAAAACTACAACCTATTCCGGCTACTATGGCATTAGGTTATCCGTATGCTAACGCAGGTGAAGTACAAAACGAAGGTATTGAAGCATCCATCACGTATAGAAAAACATTTACAAATGGACTTAAAATGAGGACTACACTTAACTTAGCTCATATTGTAAATAAAATTACGAAACTGGATGTTAATGAGGAATTCACTTCTCCAAAAGCTATTATAATAGGATCAGCCATTAATTCGTTTTACGGCTACCAAATGGATGGAATTTATCAGACTTCCGATTTTAATTTGGCCAACGGAGTGTATACTTTAAAACCAGGAGTGGTTTCAGTGACCAACTATAACGCACAGCCTGGAGATATTAAGTTTAAAGACTTAAATGGTGATAAAGTTGTGGATATGAATAATGACAGAACTGTGATTGGAAAACAATTCCCAGATTTATCTTATTCTATGAACATTAATTTAGAATGGAAGAGATTTGATCTCAGCTTGTTCTTCCAGGGTGTTCAGGGAATCGAGGGTTATTTCTATTACGAAATTGCTACTCCATTTAGCGGTGTCGCTAATTTAGGATCATGGTGGATGGACAGATGGACACCAACAAATCCAAGCAATACAATGCCACGTGTAACTTTAGACGAGTATCGCACAAATGTGCATTCTTCTTTCTATATGGAAGATGCATCCTATCTTCGTTTGAAGAATATTGAATTGGGCTATACTATCGACCCTAAAGTTCTTTCTAAAATTGGAATAAGCTCTGTAAGAATTTATGGAAATATACAAAATGCCTTTACTCTTACTAAGTTTAAAGGTTTTGATCCAGAACAAACAATAGATCAAACCAGAGCTGAATCCTTTCCACAGGTTCGCGTTATGACAGTAGGCTTAAGTGTTAACTTTTAAATGACAAGATTATGAACAATATAAATAAAATTATTGCTTTATCGTTTATCTTATTGGGTTGGGTTGGTTGTTCAAGCGACCTTCTGGACAAGACTCCAAAAGACAGACTATCTCCATCTACATTCTATCAGAATGAAACTCAGTGCAAGATGGCCCTGATGGGTATTTATAATGCCATTCAACCCAATGCAACACCTACTCACTTTTATCAGTTTGAATTTATGTCTGATAACGGTTATTGTCAGGCAGCCTGGCAAGGGTCAAATGAAATTGGCTCCTGGAGTACGAACTCTAACAGTTGGGCGCCAGGTGCTAAATGGTCAATGGATTATTCAATTATTTCACGGGCGAATGAATTTATTCAAGACATCAGTACCGCACCTTTGAGTGATGATGTAAAAGCTCCGATGGTGGCAGAAGCTAAATTTTTAAGGGGGTATGCTTATTCCGATTTGATTACATATTTCGGAGATGTGCCACTCATAACTAAGGTTTTGCCATTGGCCGACGCCTATGTAAAAAGAAGTCCTAAAGCTGACGTGCTGACTCAAGTTCTGACTGACTTTACTGAAGCTGCAAGTGTTCTTCCCACCTCTTATTCAGGGTCAAATGTAGGACGTGCTACTAAAGGAGCTGCTTTGGCATATAAAGCTAAGATATTACTGTACAATCAAAAATGGGCTGAGGCAGCACAAGCTGCTAAAGATGTTATGGACATAAAACTATATGATTTCTATCCAAACTATTCTGACCTCTTCACAGAGTCTCATGAAAATAATGTTGAAGTTATTTTTGATATTCAGTATATTCCAACAACTCAAAGTCAACCGTGGCCGGCTGAACCATTTGTACTTGGTACATGGCAAACATCAAACATAACTGCAGATATGATTAATTCATATTATATGACCAATGGAAAACCGATTACAGATGGCACAGCAGGTTATAACGATCAGAATCCTTATCTTAACAGAGATCCAAGGTTAGCAGCTACAGTGGTATTGCCTGGTTCAAAATATGGTACTGCTACTTTTATCCCAGCTAGTTATGATGAATACCCTTGTGGTGCTAAACCGCGCAAGTATGCAGAATATGGCATTGCAGATGTAAACAACAGCTCACTGAATACTATCTTGATGCGTTATGCAGACATCTGCCTAATGCGTGCAGAGGCACTTGTTGAGTCCGGAAGCACAGCCCAGGAAGTTTATGACCTGATTGATAAAGTACGTGCAAGAGTAGGTATGCCTACAGTTGAATCGGTAGAAGGTACAGGACTTAGCCAAACTCAACTTCGTCAAATAATAAGACATGAAAGAAGGGTTGAATTTTGTATGGAAGGAACGCGCTATGCTGATATGTTGAGATGGAAAGATGCAACATTAGTGCATGATGTGTATGGATATGACAAATCGAAATTGTCTGATCCAACTAATCCAGCCAAATGGGTGTTCTCACAAATTAAAATTGACACCAGAACCTTTAATACGACCAAAGCATGGTTATGGCCGGTTCCTCAATCAGATATCCTGATTAATAAAAACTTGCTTCCTCAGAATCCGGGTTTTTAAGAAGATTGTAGTTAGTTGAGCAGTACTTTCTCCTTAAAAAAAGGGGGAAACTTTAATACGTGAGTTTCTATGTTGCAAAACAAATATAGAAACTCACGTTTATCTTTTCTCTCAATCCCCATTTTGGGAAATTGTCCTCCTTATTGATTGATTTTTTTACTCTATTTAAATACTATACCTGTATTTTTGTAACTACTTAAACAGATACC
>Ga0302159_10000197_pt1 | contig 13219 bp, 9 predicted proteins | sample I_Fen_E1_2_FD_193504 | JGI IMG/M metagenome (GOLD analysis project Ga0302159, IMG submission 193504) | Peat permafrost microbial communities from Stordalen Mire near Abisko, Sweden - I_Fen_E1_2 | ecosystem: Environmental > Terrestrial > Soil > Wetlands > Permafrost | place: Sweden: Abisko... | reverse complement strand
AATGCCCGGACACATCGTTTTGAACAGCTCAAAGCCGTTCAGAATTTCCGAACCAAAAAGATGTTCTTCGACCTGGACGATAATCTCTGGATATATACCGAAGAGAAAAACCTGTTTAAGATTGTTTTAAAAAAAGGAAGAACAGAAGCACCCGTTGTTGAAAATGTAGTCAGGTTTCAACACCTGAAAAATATTGAATCGGTATTTTATCATTCCGGCAATGTATTCTGGATGCAAACAACCGATGCAAAGTACTATTCATACCGGATTTCGGAAGGAGTCTTAGCCGAAGCTCCGGTAAGAACGGAGAAAACCGGCATTCTACGGGCTATTCTGTTTATGGATGGCTACCAATTGTGGGGTGCTGCAAACGGTCTGTATCGTTACGACCTGAAAACAAATGTGGTGGAAGCGGTGATGCCCAATGTTTCCGTATTGTCCCTTTTTGCCGGAACGCAACAAATTATCTGGGTGGGAACCGACGCGCAGGGCGTTTATCAATTGTCTCCTTCACGCGAAAAATTCCACACCTTTTCGTCCGAGAATATTCAGGGTTTTGGCAACAATGCCGTCCGTACTTTTTTTGAAGACCGCAACCGCTCACTTTGGGTAGGAACAAAAGGAAGTGGGATTTATGTCCTCAACCGCAAAGCAGATAATCAGGCACCGGGAATACAACAGCACTTTACAACCGCCAACGGATTATTAAACAATTCTGTTTTTACCATTGTACAAGGTCAGGAAACCGAATACTGGATTGGCACCGACGGGCGTGGTATAAATTATTATGACACTAAAAATCAGAAAATATATACTTTATCGCTCAACGAAAATCTCCGACGGAGCATAAATCTATCGTCGGTATATGCCATCTTGCCTACCGATAACAATATCTTGTGGGTAGGAACCAGCGGATACGGTATGTACAAACTGGAGATTGACCGAAGCACCCGTCCCTATTCCATTAAAAACTACAAGCAATATATTTTCAGGAACAATCATTCTTCCTTAAGCAATAATATCGTCTATTCCATTATCCGCGACGATGCCACTCATTTGTGGATTGGTACACGGGGTGGTGGTCTTAACCGGTTCGATCGTCGGACGGAAAAGTTTCAGAGTTACCGGTTCTCGGCCAATTCTTCCGACTTTATCAGCAGCGACGACATTCTCTGCCTTTATAAAGATAGCAAAGGCATTTTGTGGGCCGGAACCAGCATGGGGCTCAATAAGCTGCTCCGCTTTGAAAATGGAAAACCGGTCTTTACCCGTTTTACCGAGAAAGAGGGTATGCCTAACAATACCATACACGGCATTTTGGAAGATAAAGAACATAATCTGTGGCTTAGTACCAATAAAGGACTGGCCGAGTTGGTACACGACAGGAAAAACACGCGCATTGTTTCCTACTTCAAAAAAGACGGATTACAAAACAATGAATTTTCCGATGGTGCATTTTATGCAAGTCCCTATTCAACTCAATTTTATTTCGGGGGCATCAGTGGTTTTAATATGTTCAACCCGCTCGAAATAACGCACAGCAACTATATACCCACACTGAGGCTGGACGCTTTTTTTGTTGACAATGTAGAAACCAATTTTTCCGATTACCTGAGGTCGAAATCTTCGGTTCAAACATTGGTACTATCCTATAAAGTCAAATCATTCAGTTTTAAATTTATCCCACTCGATTATCTGTCGAGTGCCAAATGCGAAATTTCCTACCTGCTGGAAGGATACCAGAAAGAATGGATTCAATTGGGGACTTCCAATACCATTGTATTTACCAACCTGCCTACCGGAAAATACACCCTGAAAGTTCGGTGCAGCAATGCCGATAAAATATGGAGCGAACAATATTTTTCGCTTCCCATTATTATGCGGCCACCCTGGTGGGCCAGCACCATAGCCTACATTGGTTATTTCATTTTGATTATCGGGTTGATTATCCTTATTCATCGGTTTATTAAAGATCGATTGACCGCACGGAATAACATGATATTGAAGGATCTGGAAAAACAGAAAATAGAAGAGATACACCAGGCCAAACTGCGCTTTTTTACCAATATTGCCCATGAATTCTCCAACTCGCTGACTCTGATATATGGGCCGTGCGAACAATTACTGCGAACCCATGCGGCAGACGGATATACCCGGAAATACATCAATATCATTAAGTCGAACTCCGAAAGAATGCAGACTTTAATTCAACAAATGATTGATTTCCGCAAAGCCGAAACCGGACACTTGCAACTGAAGATAGAACGGGTTTACATCCCAGAGCTCATTAAATTTGTGATTGATAATTTCATGGAGGTGCTGGAGCAAAAAGAAATTCAGTTCTCACTCACCTTTTCGCCTACAATATTCCACTGGCAAACAGATCGGGATAGTATTGAAAAGATTGTGTTCAACCTGCTTTCCAATGCGGTGAAATATACGCCCCCCGGCGAAAACATAAAGATACTGGTGGAAATAGTAGAGGATCGGTTATTGATTCGCGTTACCAATACCGGTGTGGGAATAAAAGAGGCTTATCGAAAAAGTATTTTCGACCGTTTCGAAGTGCTGGATCGTTTCGAGATGCAGGTGTCCAAAGGAGTCGAAACACGCAACGGCATTGGCTTGGCTCTGTGTAAAAATATCGTGGAAGTTTTACAGGGAAGCATTGACGTGGAAAGTGATGGAGAAACCTACACTTCTTTTGTGGTCAGTCTGCCCGAAATGGTGCTGGACAAGACGCTTAATGCAGAGAACGAGACCAGGCCGATAATTTCAAATCCCATTGTCAGCACAACGGAAGACGAACAATATGATAAAATGCAGATTTCAGTGCCCGACACGCAAAAAGAAGGAATGGTGCTCGTCATTGACGATGAAAGGGAAATACGCGAATTGCTGAGAGACTTCCTATCCGGCAGATACGAAATAGCCGAAGCTGCCAACGGACAAGAGGCCATTGAATTGATGCGAATCAGAATGCCGCTGATTATTGTATGCGACATCATTATGCCGGTGATGAACGGCGTTGAGTTTGTCCGGATTATGAAAGAGCAGGAACTTACGCGGCATATCCCCATCATTCTGCTGTCGTCCAAAAGTTCGGTGGAGAGTCAGATTGAAGGACTCGAAGTTGGTGCCGATGCATACCTGAGCAAACCGTTTCATCCACGCCATCTGGAAGCATTAATCGAAAGTTTACTGCATCGCAATCAGGCAGTGCTGGCTTATAGCGAATCGGCTTATGCGGCATTGGAACAGTTCGAAGGAAAGCTGATTCATAAGGAAGACAAAGAACTGATGCTTCGCATTACCCAAATTATTCACGACCAAATTGACAACGAAGCCCTGTCGATGGACTTTATTGCAAGCGAAACGGCACTCAGCAAGATGCAACTCTACCGGAAAATAAAGGAAATCATCGGACAGACACCTACCGAATATATTCGTTCTATCCGGCTAAAACAAGCTGAGAAACTATTGAAAAGCACCAACAAAACGGTACAGGAAATAATGTACAGCTGTGGTTTCAATAACAAAGCCTATTTCTACCGCGAATTTTCCAAAAAATATCACCTGACTCCGAAAGAATACAGGAATCAGAAATGATGTGGGAATAAGCAAACATTGCAATAGGAATCATTGGTGCCCGGTACAAAAACAGTAGATTCTTCACAAATGCTATTCAACTTTGCAAATCCAATTTGTGAATATCTGAGTCATTTGCGAAATTGGCACATATTTAACGCAATTATTTGTTAATGTGATGACATTTCCACACCACAGACTCAGTTTACTGATTACAAACAGTATAACTAATTTTCATCACCATGAAAAAGCATTTTCATCACCATTAAATTGATTTTCATCACCATTAAAAAGTATTTTCATGATCATTAAATTGATTTTCATCACCATTAAAAAGTATTTTCATGATCATTAAATCGATTTTCATCACCATTAAAATATCTTTTCATCACCATGAAAATTATATTCATTACCGTTAAATTCATTTCCCTCACCATTAAAATATCTTTTCATCACCATTAAATCGATTTTCATCACCATTAAAACGCTTTTTCATCACCATTAAATCGATTTTCATCACCATTAAAATCGTTTTCCTCCCGATGAAAATCGTATTCATCACCATGAAAATTATATTCATTACCGTTAAATTCATTTCCCTCACCATGAAAATGATTCTAATGGTCGTTAAAACAGTTTTCAGTCCCACGAATCTATGAGTCTACACTTACCGGAAGCCTTGCATCGCAAAATCCACAAAAAACACTCCCGAAGTTTAACTGGCAATTAATAACAGAAATGGTTGTTAATGTGATAATTTGTTTTTATCTTTGGTGCGGAATTAATTAAAAGGAACAATCGAAGCCTCAAGTAAAGTGGACATATATGTGTTACTTAGTTACAAATATATTGGTGTTGGCAGTATTTTTTAAAACAACCGCAAGTGAAAGCAATTACAATAAAAAGTTTTGGAGGAGTTGAAAATTTTGAACTTAGTGAAATCGAAAATCCACAGGTTAAAAATGATGAAGTACTAATCAAAATAAGAGCGACCGCATTTAATCCTATAGATTATCAAATGCGACAAGGGGCAACAGAAAGCAAATTATTAAAATCGCCCATTTTGGGAAGAGAGCTTTCTGGCGAAATTATTGAATTAGGAAAAAATGTAAATTCATTCCAAATCGGAGACAATGTTTCGGCTTATGTTGGAAGTTTGGCATCAAACGGAACATATGCCGAATTTATCAGTGTTCCTTCAAAATTAGTGGCAAAAAATCCGAGTAAATTGTCTTTTGTACAGGCAACAGCCATACCGATGGTTGGAATGACCGCTTTACAGTGCTTCAGCCGAATAATTATTCCAAAGAAAAAACCAATTTTTATAGCAGGAGGAGCAGGAGGTGTCGGAACAATTCTCATCAAACTGTTGATCTCGAATGGAAACCGAAACATCTTTACAACGGCTGGAAATGATGAAAGTATTACTCATCTAAAAAATATCGGAGTGAACGAAAGTAATATTATCAATTATAAAAAAGAGAATATTATTGCTACGTTAAATGAAAAGGTTGGGAATTTTGACCATGTAATTGATTTAGTCGGAGGTAAAATGTCCGAAATATGTGCCGAACTTGTGAATATTTTCGGAACTTACGTTGATATAACTTTTCTTGCCACAAAAAAAGCCAAAGAAACCTTATTTGATAAAGCTACAACAATTGTCAACATTGCCAATTATGCACCAACTCTTAAAAGTGGTTTTGAAAAATTTGAATATTATGGAAATGCATTAAGAGAGCTTTTTGACAAAATTAAGCAAAACATCATCAGCCCGACAGAAATAAATGTTGTTGGTACATTAAGTGTAAAAACAGTACAAAAAGCTCATCAACTAATGGAAAATAATCAGACAAATGGAAAGAAAATAGTAATGACGATTGAATAAAAACTGCCATCAACACACCTCCGCTGGCGCGAGTCTGTGGCCCGTGATAAATAAAATGAAAAGAAGTGCAGGACAAGAACTATGGTAGCGAAGGGAGTAGTCTCTCCATAATATAGCAGATTAGAAGACTGAAAGTCTGACATATTTCAGCCCAAGGTAAAGTCCTGAAAGGACGACGCCTTGGGAAAGCAGAATAAAAAAGTTCTTCGTCCTCCCGTAAAACGGGATAAATTGCAGGACAGCATAGTTACAACCAATTATTTTAGTGATATGCCAATATATTGCCCTTTCAGGGCGAAAATGGATTTCTTTATTCATTTAACCCAAGGCGTCGTCTTTTCAGGACTTTACCATTGGGCTAAATTATAAAGGGCTTTCAGCCCGAAAACAAAGCATCTGCCATCGCTTGCGCAGATCTGTGATGTGTGACAAACAAAATACAAAGAAGCACAGGACAAAGAACTGCGAAAGAGAAAAAAGAAAATTGAGAACAATATCTCTATGAGAAAAGCCAAATTGATTGTTATTTTAAGTTTCATTTTATTGTCTTTTGCATGCAACAACATTAAATTTGAGAAGACTGGTTGGATGGATCAAAGTGATGTAGGAATCTATCCAAACCGGGAGAAAATGCTTAATGACTTGACCGAAAATAATAAATTAAAGGGATTAACCTACAGAGAACTTATAGAGAAAATTGGACCTGACGAAAATTATAAACAAGGTTATGATACTTGCATCTTTTACAGTATTGTGACAGATTATGGTTGGGATATTGATCCCGTCTACACTAAAGATTTAGTATTTAAGCTTAATAAAGACAGCATTGTTGTGGACTACAAGATTAATGAGTGGAAAAAAGTAAAGCTTAAAAATCTTCCGAATACTCGTAGCCTGTGAACCGTATATAAGAAATTAGTCTGCTGTGTATACCACGGATTACAAATCCGCGTTAGCATGGCGGTTTAAATGGAAAGACAATCATAGTATTTCATATATGAAAAAAGTATTGAGCATATTAGTCTTATTGTTGTTTGTGTTTAAACCATCAGCACAAATAAAAATAATAAATAAAGACCTTAAGTTAGCTGAAGAACCTCTTCCAGAAGTTACTTATGTAAAAGCTATTGAAAACAGAATTGGAGGTGGATTTGAAGCTTGTGAATTCAAACTAAGGAATGAACCTATTGTTCTTACCGATATACACCCTTTTGTTGCTACTCTTTATATTGCTTATGCGGATCATCGACCAATAAGCATTAGTCCGGATATGATTTGGTTATTAATTTGCCAAGGATTTTCAACTCATGTAAACAATAACATTGAAGAATTGAGAAAGAAATTTGTAAAGTTTGACGGAAAAAAGAAATTGATAGTAAACACGCAACTAATAAGTCAAGAATTTAAAAAAGGTAGCACAAAATCACCTTGGCCATTAGCTTTTCCAGTTATGTCAGATTCAATTTCTAAATATGTAAAATCTGACATCCATAACTTATACGTTCAATCATTTAGTACCACAACTTCTGTAGAAAAAGCAGCCTATGAAGTGGCATTATTGGATGTCATGGGTGGATATTTTGAGTATGAATTTTCAACAATGTGTGGTATACCAACAATAAATATCGAAGGAACAAAAACAGATTGGCTTAAAATTAGAAATGGGCTACAGCACTTCAAAGGGTATAAAATAGACAACTGGATAAATTCACTCGAACCAATAATTCAACAATTTGTTGATGCAAGTGATAATAAAATTGATACAGCGTTTTGGTCAAATATTTTTAAAAGGAAGGATGAAAGTGGAGGTCCATATATAACCGGCTGGATTATTAAGTTTTTTCCATATATAAATAACAATAATCAAATGGAAATAAACCCTTATATATACAAGGAACCTAAAAAGCTTACTGAAGGACTTTTAACTAATCAATTTAATAACGGACTCTCAAAAGCAAATTTTATTTGGAACTATTATGGTACAAACTACGAAATGGAATTTCTGGCAGGATTTATTGGTATAAAACAAGATCTGAATACATTGACGCTTCGACCAGAAATTGGGTGGTTAGTAAAAGACAAAAAGTATAAAAAAAAATCAGTGCTTGGCAACGAGACTATAAATCACATTAATTACAGTAATAGATTTAAACGGTTAAAGTATCATTTAATCTGTTTAGGAGTATTGCTTATTGCATTTGTTGCATTTAGAGCATTAAAACACAAATAGAAAGTCCTAAATGTCGATGCCCCTAACGTACCCTCGCTGTCGCGAATCTGCGACCCATGACAAACAAAATACAAAGAAGCACAGGTCACAGACCTGCGAAAGTGGAAGAAATAGTATCTAAGCAAATTAGAAGACTGAAAGTCTGACATATTCCAGCCCAAGGTAAAACCCTGAAAGGGTGGCGCCTTGGGAAAGCAGAATAAAAAGTTCTTCGTCCTCCCGTAAAACGGGATAAATTGCAGGACAGCATAGTTACAACCAATTATTTTAGTGATTTTGTCGATATATTGCCCTGCAATTCATCCCGTTTTACGGGAGGGCACAAATGGTATTCTTTATTTAACCCAAGGCGTCGTCCTTTCAGGACTTTACCATTGGGCTAGGTTATAAAGGGCTTTCAGCCCGAAAACAAAACATCTGCAAAAGGAAAAGTTTCTTAGCTTGACAACGAGAGGCTGGAAGCATAGACCGAACAGACAAAGAAACCGCTTACCATCCGGGGACGACAAGCGGTTTTTCTATCTCTTACAAGATCTCATTTATACATAGCATTTAACGATCTGTTTTCTCCAAAACAAAATACAGATAAACAGACAGTCTTGTAACTCGTAACAATTTACTTGTAACTACTTATATATTGTATTCAAGATATTGGCCAGTTGAATGCCCTCTATGCATAGTCACTTAGCTGCATCGGCGGAGATATCTATTATTTTCTGAAAGAAAAATCAAGGAAATTCAATTTCAGACCCCCTTTATCAATCATCAATTTTACAGTATGTTTACCTTTATCCAAAAGAACGTTGCCAACAGAAATTGATTTCCATGTTGGGTTTGTTTCTGCGGGGATAGAGATCGTGTTCGCTGCTGCCTTTTGGTCGAAAACAAGATGCAGCCCTGAGGTCTGAGTTGACGGCAAGATACGCAATTGGATAGCATAACGTCCCTTTTTCTTCACATCCAAGGTGTATTTCATCCATTCACCATCTTCTATTGACGAAACGCTGTACAGACATGTTTTATCAGCTACGTCAGCATTAAACTCAATATCAACGCCATCATTACGATAAACACCTCCTTTATTACCTCCCGAAAGACCTGCTTTTCCATCAACACGCTCGCTTTCCTTATCGTAGTAAGCCTGACCCGATCTGCCTAAATCAAAATTTGCAGCATAGATGCGTCCCGGAACAGAATTCACGGCATAAGCTTTAGTTGTGCTGTCGGTTACCTGACGAAACATCGCATCAATCACTTCTTTATGATAAATACAGTTTTGAGCTTTCAGGTTTTCGGTCAATTGCGATAACACCTTTAGGGCAAACTCTCTGGTTGGTTTTTCACCTCCCTGCCCCCAATATTTTAATAGTGTTTCGTAACCTTCGGGTGCTTTTACAGTAAGTGGATTGTTGATACCCGAGATTTTCTTTAATGGCCACCACGACCATCCAATGCCATTGCTCTCGACCAACGAGATACAGTCGCGAAACCATTTGTTGGAGTTCTCACCGCTTTCGCCCAACCATACTGGCATATTAAATTTATCGCGTAATTTCAAAATGCCGTCAATACTACCTTTTTCGTTCGAACTCCAGTACTTATGAAAACTCAACACCATGTTGTTATCACACGGCCCCTCGAAACCGTTGTAATTATTGCCCCATCCGTTTCCTTCGATAATAATGATATGCTTCTTATCCACCTCGCGAATTGCCTTCGTGATATCCACGTACAGTTTCCACAAATCTTTATTTTGTTGGTCTTCAACTCCATTTTTATGCTTCCCTTCAAATGTCCAGTTGGGTTCGTTCAATACATCGTAAGCTCCTATAAAAGGTTCGTTGGCATAATATTCGGCAATTTTACGCCACAGCGCAACGACCTTTTGCTTGTTTTGCTCACTATCCCAAAGTGATGGTTTAGTTTCATCCCTATCCGAGATATTTGTATCATTGCCTTGTCCACCGGGTGCAGCATGTAAATCGAGAATCAGGTACATGTTGTTGGCCTTACACCAGCTCAGCAGACTATCAGTCATAGCAAACCCTTTCTGCAACCAGGTATTGGTAGCTGCGTTGGGTTCCTCTTCAGCTGGTAGCGTATAGAGATTGTAGTGCATAGGCAAGCGAATGCTGTTGAATCCCCATTTGGCCATTGAATCGACATCGGCTTTAGTCATTTGATTTTTCAACCATTGATCGTAGAAATGCTCACATTCTTCATCACCAATTAAATCGGCTATGCGTGCTTTAATGGAGTGTTGCGTTCCGGTGCCCGGCATGCGTAGCATATAGCCTTCCTGTAGCATCCAACCACCCAGCCCCATGCCGCGAAGTATGATTTCTTTTCCATTTGAATCTACAATTTTAGGTCCATCTGCCTTTAGATAACCCCCGGCAGACAGCGTTCCTTTGCCAAGTACAAAGAGGCAAATAAGCAATAATAAATGTTTTGTTTTCATTTGTTTAGTGTGATTTTAAAAATAGAAGCCGAATGAATTTCGTTTCCAATTTAATGTAAGTAATAATATTTAATGACCTTTTTCCCTAAAAATAAAATTCAGAGAACCCGTCTTGTTACTCGTATCTATTTACTTGTAATTCCTTAAGTCAACATTTTTTGTTGAATTATCGGTAAATGTAATTCTCAGGTTATCTGCCTTTGAATAATCCAGCTTTTTCACGGGCATTAATTCAGCGGCAGACCATTTCTCTCCGGATTTTTTCCAGAGCATCAGCGTGATGTACAAACTCTCTTTGTTTGAATCGGGAACAAAATGATCGGTAACATTGATGACAGTGCTCTCGTAGGCAGCAGGATGCAAACCGTGCGAATGTACAAATTGCATGCCGTCCCAGCCTTTCATGTTCACCATAGCCAACTGGTAAACACCATTATCTATAATTTTCACCTCGTATCCATTCAGCTTACGAGTTTCTTCTTTGACCGGCTTTTGAAGTGTTGGCAATGCGTAATGTCCTAACCGTAGTTCAACCCTATCCGTACTGAGATTTTTATCTACCCTCATAATTCCATTGGGAAGAGGAATATCCGCCAATTTGAGTTTGATATTCTTATTAGTTTCAAACACAGCATCGCGATAATATACCCCATCTTCGAACTTGCTAAACGTAAACATCCGGAGTGGTTCCCATTGGTTTGCATTGTTTTTCATCACATAGTTCATGGCTACATCCCCGTCTTTTCCATCGGTTTGCCAGGGAAAAGCACTGTTATAGGACAAGCGGTTATAGTTTTCGTTTCCACGATAATTTTCAGTGGCAGTACCCTGTGGTGAATTGCACCAGGCTCTGATTTCGGCAGCCCCAATGTTGGGGTAATCGGTAATCAAAATGTTTGATCCTTTCAGGTATTTATTGTTGACCGTATTTTTTTTCAACTCCGTATTCCAGGCACCTTCATTCTCTGTTGCCTGCCAGAAAGGATTATCTTCCGGAACTAACAGTCCAAGAAACGCCTTAGCACACCAGAATACGCTACCCCGACAACTATAAGACTGTACGGCTGTCTCAAACGGTCCGTAAAAGCCCAATGTGGGTACATTGTCTTTCAAAAGCGATGGGTTTTGGAGAAATTGTAACAGTCCTCCGGAAGCAATCCGGCGCATCCACCCGTAATTCGTTTCGGGAGCATGCTCCAAACCCATTAGCGGAAAAGGAACCACCGCACCAAAACGGTACGAAATACTACGTCCCCACATAATGAGTTCTCCTTTACGGCTAAACATATACGGATAACTCTCTTTTACAGCTTTAAAATTATCGGTAAACTGCTTAGCTATTTCGGGATAATTTTTCTTTCCATAAAAATCCGACCACAACATGCCGTACATCTGAAATGCCCACATGCTGTAGTAATCGTAAGAAGGATTATCGTTGTACCACCCTTCGCCACGATAATGCAGAAGTGTTTTTTCTAAATAGTCTGACAGCAAAGCATCATTCACCCTATATCCACAGCTTTTGAAATAACTGAGGATAAAGATATTGAAAAACTTCCAGTTATTGGGATGAGTAGGACCTTCGCCGTAACTGAGCATAGTGGCTGCCAATGCATCCTTTTGAACTTGCGACAGCGGTTCCCACAATAAATCGGGAACAATAAACATCGAAATGGAAAGCGCGCCAAATTCTACCAGATTCTGGTGAGGTCCGGTCTTCTTATCACGCAGCTTTATAAAACTTTCGCTCTGCGGGTCAACCAACAGACCTATCTGATGACGATAATAATCGGCTACTCTGATGCCGTTGATAGTCAGATTCGGATCTTCTTTCAATAGCGGTGCAGCAATAAACAGCGTACGGCAAAGTCCTTCCAACTTCTCAGTGGGAACCTGTTCCGAAGTGCGCGGATAGCTTTTACCCTCCTGCTTCGGAAACTTCATCGGATCGTCCAAAGTATGAATATAACTGAATGCTCCTTTCAGCAGATACAGCGCTGCATCTTTCCAATGTTGCCGGGTCATTCCGGTATAAGGACTTAGTTTATAATCAGGTTTCTCAACCTGAAACACTTTTTGCGATGGTTGTAATTCAGTCTGATTATCTTTCCCGGTTACAGCCGCACGAAGCGGTTGAAGCGATTGAAGCACAAAGAAAATTGAACAGACGAAAAGAAAAGTTATCTTTCTTATCATGATATCAAAATTTATAATTCCACCAGCTTGTGAAAAGGTTGCTTTTAAGGTTGAAAATAAAACGAAAGATTATTTTTGAGTAAAGAAACGATTGTACCGCAACAAAGCCTCCAGGTAATAATAATCGGCATATACAAGCGGCGTATTTATCTCCGATTTAGCCGGTTTATGCCCTACTGAGTGTTTAAGAATAAAATGATTATTCTTGCCTAACTGTGCTTTATATTCGGGCGACGAAAGACTCTTCAGAATCTGCTCGGCAAAGGAAAAATACTTTTGCTTGTTGGCCGGACTATAATTACATAATTCCAAAAGAGCTGATGCATAAATTGCTCCAGCTGACGCATCCCGCTCTTCGTTCGGGATATTGGGCGCATTAAAATCCCAATAAGGAATTTTGTCTTTGGGCAGATTAGGATGATTCATTATAAAACCGGCAATGCCCTCCGCTTGTTTCAGGTATTTCGGATCTTTGGTCTCACGGTACATCATGGTGTAACCGTACAACGCCCAACCCTCTCCTCGGGCCCAGGCTGAACTGTCATTGGCTCCCTGTACTGTTCGCTTGCAGAACACTTTCTCGCCTTCTTCGTAACCCACCAAATGATAGCTACTAAAGTCCGGACGGAAATGATTTTTCAGCGTATTGTCAGCATGCTTCACGGCAATATTGTATAAGCTTGTATCATTCGAGTTTTTTGCTGCCCAAAGTAAAAATTCCAGATTCATCATGTTATCAATAATCACCGGATATTTACAATCGCGATAATGATCCCAGGATTTTATAACACCATAAGCAGGATTAAAACGTGTAGCCAGTGATTTAGCTCCGGTAAGCATCGGTTCGACATATTCC
>Ga0302159_10000185_pt1 | contig 13634 bp, 13 predicted proteins | sample I_Fen_E1_2_FD_193504 | JGI IMG/M metagenome (GOLD analysis project Ga0302159, IMG submission 193504) | Peat permafrost microbial communities from Stordalen Mire near Abisko, Sweden - I_Fen_E1_2 | ecosystem: Environmental > Terrestrial > Soil > Wetlands > Permafrost | place: Sweden: Abisko... | reverse complement strand
AAATTTCTTCAGCGGTAGTCTTCCTGTGAATATCAGGATTAGCTGCATTTAAAAATTGTTGAGGAATAAATGAATGTGGGTTTTGCTTTTGCAATTCCTCAGCTTTACGAATAGCACCACCCATACCTTCAAAGCCCGGAGTCAGTACTATTTCAGCACCCAACGCCTTTAGTAATGTACGACGTTCAAGACTCATACTTTCAGGCATGGTTAGAATGATGCGATACCCTTTTGAAGCCGCCACCAATGCCAGTCCAATGCCTGTATTTCCGCTCGTTGGTTCAATGATAATACTATTCGATTTTAAAATTCCACGTTTTTCAGCATCTTCAATTAATGAAAGCCCAATCCTGTCTTTTACACTACGTCCGGGATTGAAAAACTCAAGTTTAGCAATCAACGTTGCTTTCAGCTTGCTTTTCTTTGAAAATCTGGACAATTCCAGTAGAGGCGTATTGCCAATTAAATCGGTCAGTTTTGTTGCTATTTTTGCCATGGATTTTGTAATTAATATTCTGTAGCAAAGATAGATTGGAAGAACTATTACTGAAATACCATTGATGTGGCATTTTTATACCCTGTTTGTGGTATAAAATAATTCTATTCGGGAGTGTAAGTAGTTGGATAAAATAACGTCGTACTAATTAGTGCCTGCAGAAAAACTATTTATTGCCCCGGAGCTGCTAAATATGAATAGCCTACACTATAGCTTCCGGAACCGGGAGATGAAAAACAAAACACAATCTCAACCGTGATGTAGAGCAAATTTCACCAGAAGATGATGTCATTGAACTCTTTCATGGTTTCATGTTTCCATACAGAAATTGGAAGTTTCCATCCTCCACTGATTATTGCAGAGTAAGAAATGGGAAACTGATAAACAAAGAATGTATAAAAAAATTGGATTGACGTTGGAGCTGTAGTAGACATGTCCATTAGTGGAATCAATTGTTTCTACCGATATCTTACCCCTAGCAGTTTCGTAGTCGGACATGTTTTTTTTAAACACCTCCACTCTCATTCCTTTTCAATTGCTTTTACTCAAAAAAGGGAGACTACCTCAGATTTCCTTGTACTTTTTATAATCGATACCGAATTTATCCAATCGCAGACCAAGTATTCGACGGGTTAGTCCTAAATCATCGGCTGCTGCTGACATATTTCCTTTATGATTTTCGAGAGCTTCTACAATCATTTCATACTCTACAATTTCAAGTTTAGCTACTAATCCTTTTTTAATTGTTGTACCGGTTGATATTGGTGTTTGAAGCGAAAGCGGCAAATCATATCCATGAATTGCATCATCTTCAGAAAGAATAACTGCTCTCTCAATGACGTTTTCCAACTCACGTACATTTCCGGGCCACGAATATGAGAGCAACATTTTCTGCACAGAGGTTGATATTATCTTTATGTCTTTATCAAATTTTCTGACAAAATGATTTACAAAATGTTCGGCAAGTATAAGAATATCGCTGTTTCTATCGCGAAGTGGCGGAATTAATATCGGGAAAACATTTAACCGGTAATAAAGATCTTCCCGAAAAGTACCCTCCTTTACCATTTTGAATAAATCACGGTTAGTAGCTGCAATTATTCGTATGTCCACTTTAATCGTTGCATTTCCGCCCACCCGTTCAAACGAACGTTCCTGAAGTATTCTCAGAAGCTTGGCTTGCATAGGCAGTGAAAGTTCTCCAACTTCATCCATAAAAATAGTACCACCGTTTGCATCTTCAAACCGACCTTTTCGTGTCTTATCAGCTCCTGTAAACGAACCTTTTTCGTGCCCGAAAAGTTCACTTTCCACTACACTTTCAGGTAAAGCAGCACAGTTGAATTTTATAAATGGTGCAGTTGCCTCCGGGCTATTATAATGTATGGCACTTGCAACCAACTCCTTTCCTACTCCACTTTCGCCCAGAAGCAGCACGGTAGATTTGGTTTTTGCAATTTTATTAATCAGAGAATACACTTCAAGCATAGGTTTTGAATTCCCTATAATGTTTGAAGGATGAAATTTTTCTTTGAGAGCGTCTCTGAGTCTTTCATTCTCTAATCTTAGAAAAGTACTTTCTTCATTATCTATAAGATAAATCTCAACAGCCTGAGCAATCATGGTTGCTATAATTTCGAGAATCTCTACATCGTATTTAAGAAGATCAGGATTATAACATATTCTCTCCACACTAATGGCTCCCAAAACTTTTTTGCCCAGTTTGATAGGGATACACACAAAAGAAAGATTTGCATCGTCGGGTGTTGTCAGGCTTTTGGTTCGGTTTAAGAAGGACGGTTCATCTCCAATTCGGGGTACTACTACAGCTTCGCCCGTTTCAACCACTTTGCCGGTGATTCCTTCGCCGAGCGAATAAACACCTCTTGTTTCTTCTTTTTCAGTAAGCCCTATGCTATCATGAATAAATATTTTGCCGGTTTTACTGTTGAATAGATTTACCATTCCCCGGATAACGCCCATATCTTCCTCCATTATTTTCAACAATAGAGATAGCGTATCAGTTAAGCTCTCACTTTCAATAACGACTTTACTCATTTGCGATAACGGGGAAAGCATTTCTCCGCGACATTTTATTACATTATCTAATTCTCTACCGTGACAAAAATGTATGATACGCGGTTCTGTTATTTTTGTTTTTAGAGTGTTCATTGTAGTTCCCTTTCTCTTTTGCGTTACTTGAATTCAACAGTTAGGTCGTTTAAGCTTATAAACGACTGTGATAATGGTATAAAATAATAGATAAGGGTTAACTCTTTAATTGACTGTGATTATAGAAATTCTCTGATTTTCTCTTTTATCGCATGTAGTTCGCTGTTCCTGATAAAATCCCAACCAATCCAGTTGAGTTTTTCACCCGGAAACTGGTTCTTTACTTTAGAATTAGTAGCTACAAGTCCATATTCTTCAAACATTTTCCCTACCTCTTCACCGGTCAGAAAACGAATAACATCTTTATACTTCTCAAAAGCTCCTTTTTTGACGAGCAGTTGAACAGGAATTAGAATTGCTCCATCATTCGGCCAAATAATTTCGAAATCAAACAAATTCTGAATTCTCTTTGCATAGGAATAAGGCATTACGTATACTGATGCATCTATTTTGTTCCCGGAATCAATCAGTTGCAACATTTCTTCAGGATGAGCCCGAACCAATGCATTCTTAGACAATTCATTTATAGCTCCGTATCCATACTCCTTTACAAAATGTAAGAAAACGGTATTACAGTGAAAATCTTTATCTCCACAGAAAGCAATGCTGCTTTTCAATGAAGGATTTAGCAATTCATACCATTCCTGAGGAGGGCGAGTATTATTATATTTTGACTTATCTACCACCATAACCAGTGCTTCCGCTGCCAAAAATCCAAATACATTGGATGGGTGGCTAATATTTGTTCCTGTATATGCCGAATGCAGAGGATAATGAAACGTCTCAAAATTTCTGTCATTCAACAATCTACTGGTACGATGATAAAGACTATTTATATCAGTGGTAATTAAAATGTCAGGAAATTGGTTAGCAGATGCCAGTGTCTCAATTTTGTTATAAAAAATATTTTCAAGACATGTGCTTCCATTAAACACTACCGCACCATGACCATCTTCTGCATATTGAGGAAACTTTTCTGCAAACAAACTTTTGAATGCCGACTGCAAAGCAACAGGCAATATGGAGACAATAAATGTATTTGCTTTGTGTTTCTTCAGATGCGGGGTATCATATCTAACCTCACCCATATTCATTTCCTTATCCGACAGGATGGGGAATGCTGAGTTACCGTCGAGCAAATATCGGGTTAGAGCTGTTTCAATATTACCCGGTTTCTGACTTATATTATTAAATGGAACAGAGACATTCTGTTCTTTTTCCAAAGGAGATAGCTCATTGTTTTTTAACTTTTTCATAACTTATACCTTTTCAATATAAACATATATTCCCTTACTATTTATCGTTATACATGCAAGAGAATATCGATAAATAAAAAAAATGCAATTTGTTATACCACAACTAATTGCTTGCATAAAATGGCGCAATTTACATGCCACTTTGAACCAACTGATAAATAACTAAGAATGTGACAGATAAAAAAATGCGCTTTCAAAAACTCATACATTTAGGAAGTTTGATTGAAATAAACCAACAAAAAAGTAGGGAATTTGCCCCCCGATATCAAACGATTTAAACTTTTTTCAAAATACGGATAAAAATATAGCAAGGGATAATACAGACAAAAAACCTCAACACACTTCCGATGTTGGGGTTTTTTATCAAAAAGTAAGTTTTGTCTTTTAAACGAAAACTCTGCGGTTTTTTAATACTGAGCAATGGAATTTTTCCGCAATCACTCAAAAAGCAGCAAGTCATTACGACTGGTGTCATGCGTCTGTCGTCTGAGACTGGTGTCATGTGTCGGGACTGACTTGCGTGATAGAAATATACTATGCGACTTAAGACCTTGTGAACTATAGGGGAAGTGTAATTTTTAGATTTAATTAGTCTGTAGAATTATAAATAATTGAGTTTCATCTTATGTTAATGTCATTTGTTGTTCCGTTTCCAACTTTAGAAGTTCCGGAATACAGGAGTCGGAAGTGTTGCATGTAGAGCAATCTTCATGACCTGGCAACTGACTTATTCTAATAGTTTTACGGTGCAAAAGTCCGGTTTCGAAGTCTAGGGGAACAATTGTCATTTTCCAAACTTCATCGGGTAGTAATTTTACCGCCATATCGAGTTGAAACAATTCGGAAAGGGCCTTTAACCATATCAGCTTCTCGCGACAAAGAACAGTGAACTCTTTGAAGTGTGTATTTTGAAAGAACGAAATTATTACTTCTCCGGCTTCAGATTCGGCATGGCAGTTATCCACTTGGCAAATATCGAGCTTATAACAAAATTGCTCCGGGTCGTCTACCATTTGGGGTTGTGGAACGGAACGTGCCTTTTCGGCTTGTTTAATAAGTATCTCGGTGCGAATATGATTCAGTAATGCAGCATTTAGTTCGCCTTTGTACACCCAGATATTAATATTATATTCCTCCAGCACGGGCTTTGCAAATCCCACTACATTTTTGAGGATAATCTGATTACAATTGTCTAATTGCGCTATGAATTGTTCGGCCTTTGAACGGATAGTATTCATAGTGAGTTCTCCATCCATATCGTGCGACACACGGCTCACTCTTTTCCATTCTCCGCTTTCATCGCTGTATGTTTCTACCATTCCGCTGGAAAAAAACGGGAGAATCGTAGCTTTTGCATCAATTAAAACGGCTATTTTCATGTGTTACATCTCCTTTTCTTTTTATTGAATTCTGCTCAATATACATTCAACAACCTCCCGAGCAACCACTCAAGCCAGGTAAATTAATTTGCCTGCGATACGAAATATCATCCTCGATAATTGCCGGTGTAACGGTTGCAACCAGCAGTCCATCGGGGGTTTTATCCACAACTGCTACCAACTGAAGTATTTCAACAGCTCGATTGAACCATTTGGGTAAATGCTCACAAGCTATGGTCAATTTTTGAAAATTGGTGTGGCGCATAAAAGGCACAAGAATATTCATTGAATTTTGCGACCTATCGTTACGCAGTATCGAAGCCAGATCAATTTCATATTCAGCATCTTTCTCGTCGCCCACCAAAGTTGGCACAATTTCTTTTTTTACATTTTTGCTCAATGCTTTTTCCACTTCTGCTTTTACGTGGCTCAACAGTTCCGGCAGGAAGAGTCCATTGAATTCCCATACTCCAATACCTTTCTCGGCTAGCAATGCAAGCGAAAGCCGTTTAATATTTTCGACAATAAGCAAATTGCAGTCTTCAAACTCCGAAGTCAACATGCTTATCTTTAATTGAACATCTGCCAGATCCCGTTGGTAACTCATATCCAAAGGTATTTGATTAATACATTCCCATTTCGAATCTTCGTTGGAATAGATTTCTACTATTCCTGAACTGTAGAAAGGAAGTATCTGATTGTATTCGTTTATAAAGACTGCTATTTTCATTGGAATTTGGGGTTAGTTGATTGGTTGATGAATTATGAATTATGAACTATGAACTGTCACCTATTAACTATTAACTATTAACTATTAACTACCCACTACATACTACCGACTAATAACTATAACCTTGTAACTTGTAACTATTTAAAGTATTTCCCTGTTGTTACGGCTGGAGTTATTTCAATTACACCGGTAGCTTTCAGCATAGCTGTCGGATACGATTTCCCGGCATGCTGCGGTGTGAATTTCTTTACCACTTCGTCAAGCACCTGTACCTTTAGCGAATCATCATCGATGAGTTTTGCAGTTCCTAATATGATAACACTTTGATAATCGGTATTGGTATCGCATGGCAGTTCAGGGTCATGAATCAATCCGTTCATTTTGAACACTTCGAAACCGATTTTCGGATTGGCTTTGATATAATCAATTTTCTGACCGGCACATAGTCCGTGAATATAAATTTTTCCTTCTATCACCACATAATGTACAGGAGTGACATACGGGAATCCTTCGGGCGAAACCGTTCCAAGATTACCCACTGATTGGCTTAATAGTAAAGCGCTTATTTCCTCTGTCGATAGAGGATGTTCTTTCATTCGTCCTTGCATAATTATAAAATAGTTACGAGAATTTAGTTACGAGTTACAAGTATTATTCTCTGGTTGTTATTACAATATCTCATTTTTCAATACTAATAATATTGAATTCATTCAGGCTTCCACCGGCACTCTTTTTGCCAATTGACTTACTTCTGTTACCCTGTTTTTGTCGAAGAGTTTCTGCACTTCTACACACAGTACCAGTGCATTTTCCATATCTTTTTCATCAGGATTAGGATGGCGGTACTCGTCAATAGAGCAAATACCAAAAATCCAGTCCATAGCTTTTATGCGTCTGTTTAGTTCTTTGGGAACTTCTACCAATGTTTCTACGGTTTTCATCAGCGTGATGTAATTATGATTCCGTGGATCTTCACCGTACAAGTCGCAGAGTGCTACCAAATAACGCTCAAGCGCAACCGCAGCAATATTGAAAACCAGACTGGGGCGTTGCTCATTGGCATGAAATTGTAAAGCTCTATGGTAATAACCTTCAGCATCGGCATAATTGAGAGCAAAGGACTCTTCATCAATCATTATTGATTCATATTCAATCATAGCAATTTTCCTCCTCATAATTTTCTTTGAACACCGATACTTTAAAGTAGTTACAAGTTTTAAAATGTTCAGTTTACTTTAAAAGATATCGGTGTGCAAAGTTGAAAAAAGTATTTATTTCGTAAATAAATAGTATTTGAAGTCCCCCTCTTACTCCCTCTCCTTGAGGAGAGGATTGGGGTGAGGTCTTACCACACATTCAAAACCCACTCTTTGTTGTGTTTGTATTCCATATCGGTAAAAATGTGATTTGCCATTTCTTCGGCTAACCAAATTGCTCCATCATAACCAACCACAGGATGACGGAAACCACCGGCACGATCATAAACAGGATAGCCTACGCGAACCATCGGAATGTTATTGTCAATTGCTACATAACGACCTTTTGAGTGACCCAAAATCAAATCCAGTTTCAATCCTTTATTTTTTATTCGGTCTTCCAGTTCCCAAAAGTCAGCATTGGTTACCACTTCCATATCAAATTTCACACTTCCGGTCAAAGCTAAGATACGTGGATCATTTTTATAACCGGTATTGTCATCTCCCAAAAGAAGCAATACTGGCTCCATTTCCAAATCAACACAGTATTCGGCTAACCCGATTACTAAATCCGGGTTTCCATAGATAGCTACTTTTTTGCCGGTAAGGAACATGTGCGATACATCAGCAATGGCATCTAATGCTATACCGCGCTTACGAACCAATGATTCAGGAATAGCTTTACCGGTCATTTTCTTTACATTAGCAAGGAAAGTATCAGTATTGCGAATACCTATCGGTGTTGGTCCGATAATAGTAGGAATATCAAATTCCTGTTCCAGGTATTTTGCAGCTTTTCCACCTTCGTATTTATTCAAAGCAATAGTTCCGATTGCATTAGCAGTTCCCTGTAAATCTGCAATGGTGGTTTCGCCATGTCCTACATGGTTACCGTCAGGCATAATGGGGGCATCGAAAGTTTCAATCTCGAACAATACGGTAGCATCTACATTCATTTCGCTGAGTAAGGCTTTCAGTTCGGTAACATCTGCCGGATTTACCCAACCGGTTATCAGGTTGATTTTACCATTCGATTCGGCTTCTTTTTTTGCAAAATGTTCTACAAATGCTTTTACAGCTACATCATATCCGCTTATCTGGCTACCCACAAAGCTGGGAGTATGTATCGGAATCAGATGTACTTCTCTATCAGCGTATTTGGTTTTCAGAAGTCCTTCCTCTAATTTTATAACCACACCATCAATATCGTCACCAATCACCTCAGTAGAGCAAGTAGTGATGATGGGAATAATTTTCAAATCGGGATAGCGCATTAATAATACATCCACCCCTTGTTCTACACGATGTAATGCTCCGAATACGGCAGCATCTTCATGAAGTGATGAAGACGCAAGCTCGAAACTTTCTTTGAAATGTTGCGACATGGTTAGTCGTACAAACATCACACAACCCTGACCACCGTGAACAAGACCTATACAATCCTTTACACCTATACTTACAAATTGAGCCCCTGCCGGTTGACAGGTGAAAATCGGGTTAATAACTCCGACTCTATCTTTTATATTTACATTACAACTCATGATTTTACTTTTTATGTTAGTTAATACCTTCGGAAAACAAAACGGATATAAAACAGAGGCATTGTCAACTAAACTATCGTTTTACTTCTAACCGACTTTGTTTTCCGAAAACTACATTTCATTAATACTTCTCCTTGACCAGTTCCTGATTTAGTGAAGCATGAACCATGGTGTGATCCATTCGTTCCTTCAGCAAGTCCAGAATTTGAGTAATATCTTCTTTTGATGTTTCAGCAACCCAGGGGAAATATCTTTTAAATGATCCCTGCAAAGACATTGCTTCACTCCAATAATATCTGTCGGCAGTAGTGTCATCGTCTTTGGCATTTTCTCCACGAAGCAATTGTTTCGTTTTGGTCAGAATTCGTTCATTTTGAATTAACCGATCCCATCCGCGTGAGTTATATTGCCATAAACAGTGTTTGGTAATATACCATTCCAGTTGAGCCATTTTTTCTTGGGCAATCTTATTATCCATAATCTTTTATTTAAAAAATTTATTCAACATCAACTATTTTGCCTTTTAATATTGTTTCCAGGGGCACTTGTCTCCATTCACCTGTTACCGGATCAGGAAAAGTATATTGATTTTCTTCCATTTTTTTACGAAGTCTTGGAATTGGATCATAATCACCTGTATATTCCCTTAACACTGTTGAATTTTTGATTTCGTCACTCAGGTTCACATCAGACATTGATTCACGAGTAGCAAAACCTTTATCTGTAGGTATTTCGTCTTTGCTAATATCCAAATAAACCAGGCTATGTGCAGGAGAATAAACACAGTTATAAATATCTCTGGCTAAACGCACCCAGCCTTCAAATCCTTTGTAAGGTCCATTGTGATAACCGTGAACGTTTAGATATGGAATACGGATTTTTTTAGCAACCTCACCCGGACGTTTACCGGTCATGATCAAATCCGGTTTCAGCTCGTACATGGCTTCCACGCTTTCCAACTCGTTCGGGTCGTCGATAGCCAGTGTACCAGGTTCGCAACGCGAAACACCTTTTTCCATATCGCCCTGGTGACCAAATTTGGTGTAAACCGAAACCACATTGATACCCATTTCAGATTTCAACATGTGTGACCAGTGCCAAAGTTTAGATCCGCCTGGCCAAAGACACATTCTCACTCCCTGTAAGCGGGCTGCATACCAGTCCAATTCGGGTTTCCAACGAGCATATTCTTCAGCAATAATTTGTTCGGCTTTATCTTCAATGCCAAAGAAATAACCAATCTTTCGTAGCGAGTCGGCAGTTGCTTCAAATCCGAATCCATCAATGTCCATGCGGGGAATTCCGTAACGAACGCGCAACTCGTCACAAATATATTCTGCCGAACGGGCACATTCCAGTACATTCAACTGCGCTTTGTGAATACAACGAAGGTCGTCAAAACGTCCATTACCTGTAAATGTGGCCAGAATTTGAATTCCCATTCGTAAGAAATAATCACGCATGATTTCCTGATCGCCCTGAATATTGTATTCGCCAATGTAATTAATGACGTGTTTGCTGTAAATTTCAGGCTCACCGGTTCCAACCCATTGATCCAAAAACTGGAGGTTGATTTTGTGGTGACCACCCGATTGACTCGGACCGGCAAAGCCAGGAGAGTTACACACAAAAATCTTTTTATCGGGCATTTCCTCCATCACATCCTCAGCCACTGCATTGATGTCATCACCAATTAAAGCTGTGGCACAAGTTGAGTAAATATTCATGTTGTGAATCTGGGGAAAAGCTTTAAAGGCTTCAAGGATATTCTTTTTCAGCATTTTTTCAGCACCGAACACTACATTCGATTCTTTTACATCGGATGCAAAAGTGTATTTCAACTGAAAGTTTCCGTCGTCGCTGATATAACGTTTGGTTTGCCATGTGTCGTAAGTACAACCCACTGGACCGTGGCTCAGGTGGATAACATCCTTCATCGGAGTTCCAATCACATGTTTTGCACCACAATATGCACAACCTCTTTCCGATATTGTTCCGGGAATGGTGTTCAGATATCCCAACGGCAGTGCGTCGGTAAGATCTTCGTCAGCCCCCTTGTCTACTGCGTGATGCAGTCGTTCGGGGATACATTCGCTGACTTTAAATTGATGATATGGCATGATAATAATTTTTTAATGGTTGCTAACTATAAAGCAGTATCACCGCTTTCTTTTGTTCTTATTCTCATTGCATTGTCAGTAGGGCAAACAAAGATTTTACCATCACCTATAAATCCTGTTTTGTTTACTTTCACGAGGGCATCAACAATTATATCAACTTCCTCATCTTTAGCAACAATTACAAGCATTCGTTTAGGCACGAATTTCATTCCGGTTATATTCCCTTTAACTATTGCATCTTTGCTGATTTCAATGCCCGCAAGTACCGGATTTATTCCTCTTTGATTTCCTCTTCCAAATACAGGTATTGCTGTTACGGAAGGTACATTGAGTTCGTCCAATATCTTCTTGGTAGCATTCATTTTGCTTGTGCGTATGAAGGCAATTATTTCTTTCATGTGATTATTTTTTATTTTTTATAATTGTCACATGGAACTCGCATATCAGGTTTTATCTACTTTAGTAAAACCGTAACTTAATGCTCGTTTCATGTCATTTTAGTTTTAGAGTTCTTTCGAACCGGTTCTAACTGTCAATGCACTATCTACAGGAGAGATGAAAATTTTACCATCACCTTCGCTGCCTGTGTAGGCTTTGTATTGAATAACTTTCAGAACTTCATCCACTGAGCTATCTTCCACAACAATTATAATAAGCGTCTTAGGCAATTCATCGTAGTGTGCATTTCCTACAGTTAAACCCTTCTGTTTACCTCTACCGAAAACAGGCATTTTTGTTAATGAATAAAACCCGGCATCAGCTAAACCTTCAGTTACATTGTCCGCCATTTCCGGACGAACAATTGCTCTAATCATTTTCATATTGTTATACTTTTAAATTTTAAAACAAGTTTGATTTTTCAATTAGTCTACATTGACCATTAATTAGTCTACAAGACCGTATTTTGTAACCATCGATTCCAGTTCTGGCATTGTCAATGGTTTAGGTACTACGAAATTTGTATTTTCAATAATCTTTCGTGCTAATTCGCTGTATTCAAATGCCTGATTACATTCTTTATCAAATTCGATGACCGTTTTCTTGTTGAATTCTGCTTTTTGAACAATATTATCACGAGGTACGAAGTGAATCATTTTAGTACCAATTGCTGCTGCAAATTCTTCAATAAATTCTCTTTCTTTGTCCACTTTCCGACTGTTACAAACGAGTCCGCCCAGACGTACACCACTTTGCTTGGCGTATTTCACCAACCCTTTGCAAATATTGTTGGCAGCATACACAGCCATCATTTCGCCCGAAACAACAATGTAAACTTCTTGAGCTTTACCATCGCGAATTGGCATGGCAAAACCGCCGCAAACCACATCACCCAATACATCATAAAACACATAATTCAATTCAGGTGTGTATGCTCCCTGAGCTTCCATTAAGTCAATAGCAGTAATTACACCACGACCTGCACAACCTACACCCGGTTCGGGACCACCTGATTCGCAACAACGAATTCCACCAAATCCTGTAGATACGACTTTGTCAACGGTTACTAATTCTGCACCATCGTCACGCAACGTATCCATAATAGTTTTTTGATTCATACCTCCCAAAATCATACGAGTAGAGTCGGCTTTGGGGTCACAACCATGGATAAAAACTTTCTGACCATGAACAGCAGCCATAGCCGCAGCAGTGTTTTGTTGGGTGGTTGACTTTCCAATTCCACCTTTTCCGTAAAAAGCAATCTTTTTCATCTTTTCTATGTTTTAAATGAATAACTAATGTTCCTGTTTTGTTTCAGTTTTTTGAATAACTTGACAACCCTTATTCATTTACCGTGCCATTAACAATATGGCAGCAGATCAGATGTACAAAAAACATTGTGTAATCATTTGAGCTTAAATATAGTAAAAATGATTATTTTTCTTTCGAAAAGCATTTTAAAAGATAACAGAAGGACTAATAGGAGATATAATCGTTATACTTTCGCGAACATAACGGTACACTTTTCCGGGGAGTTTGTTCGGTCTTGTACACCTGAGAATTGAGTTTTCAGAATGTTTTTAGAAATACTTAAGGAACGTCTCAATAATATTTAAAGACACACCATGCTACTATTTTATTTACTTCTCATTTTCTGATCTATCCCAGTAACACATCCGGGTTTTCACACACCGTTATGCGAATAGCCAATGAAATGCATATGTGTTTTGCATTAGGAGAGCAATTGAGCAAAAAAACACTTTACCAGTATATTTAACAATTTAACTTTCGGGCAAAAAAAAAGAGACCCGTTTAGGTCTCTTTTTCTCAATTGGCGGAAGCTACGAGATTCGAACTCGTGGTACGGTTGCCCGTACGTCAGTTTAGCAAACTGGTGGTTTCAGCCACTCACCCAAACTTCCAAAACTTCGCTTTAGCGGGTGCAAATATAGGAAGGAATTTCCAATTATCAAAACCAAATCTGTAATTCACTATTCAGTATTCACTATCTGTGATTATTTTTAATTGACATTCTGTATTTTAGACATTAAAAACTAAATAAAAAAAATGGTCTTACCTTTCCTTTTATTTATTTCAAAACAAATCAGTATTTTTGTAGTCGAAAGTAAATCTACAGATTACAAAGAACCATGACTACAAAAAAGACAACAAAAAAACAGACTAAAGCTATGAAAAAACCCATTAAATGGCTTATTTATACTGCAATAGCAGTCTTTCTTTACTTCACCTACATTTTATTCTCTCCGAATATCCTGTCCCGAAGTAGTGAAAAAGCATTTTTGTGT
>Ga0302159_10000182_pt1 | contig 13746 bp, 8 predicted proteins | sample I_Fen_E1_2_FD_193504 | JGI IMG/M metagenome (GOLD analysis project Ga0302159, IMG submission 193504) | Peat permafrost microbial communities from Stordalen Mire near Abisko, Sweden - I_Fen_E1_2 | ecosystem: Environmental > Terrestrial > Soil > Wetlands > Permafrost | place: Sweden: Abisko... | reverse complement strand
GGGTTGCATTTTAAATGCGTTGTAACTAACACCTAAGATGTTGCAAAAGTGATCATTTAAAAACTCCATAACATATGGTGGATGTTTGGAGTTTTTCCAACTGTCCTTTTCCCATTTTTCAATCGGGTACACTCTGAGTCGATAAATTCCGGCTGGTTGACTGTTGAGAATGTCCTGAATAAATACTCTCTCTTGCTGTAATGAATCGAATTCGGTTCTAAAGTTGGTATCGTTTGCTATTTGCAGCAAGCAATAATTCCTGTCGTTAATGAGTCTGGCAGTGATTGTAATAATCGACGATGAGTCAGTTTTTAAGCTTAATTCTGTTGTTTCAGAATTTTTATTATCAAAAATAGTTTGTAGGTAATTACAAAACCGAATATCTTGATCAGAAGAAAGGAATGTACTAAAGTTGGAGTTCTTAAGTTGAGATAACTCTTTCCCGAATAGAGTGGCTCCCTTACTATTAGCGGTTACAATTTTGCCGGTTTTAGATACGATAAGATATGCTGTTGGAGCGTGAAGGAAAAAAGTTGAGAATTGTTGGGCAATGCTCTCATTTTCGTTATTTTTTGTTGCTAAATTTTCGTTTTGTAACTCAAGCTCAGCAATGCGCAACTCCAGTTTCTGAATTTGTAGTAATGCTTCCTCACTCGTTAAATCTATAGATGTGGCAGTTCGGCTGTAAGATGCCAACTTTTCAGCTTCTTGGCGCATTGAGTCAGCGGCAGATGTGTTGGATGGTTTCATAAATGACAGAACTAATGATGGTTACAGCCCGAAATTTAAAAGCTTTTAAGCAATATTTATGTAGTAAATTCTACTGTTGTATGTGGCAATAAATATTGTTATTTGATATTAATTGCCACATATACAGTGTTATAAGTGTTGTGTATTTACAAAGATACACTTTTTTTTTACTGATAATATAAAATTCTCTTAAGTTGATTAAAAAAAAGAATATTCTCTGATTTTTGTGTTGAATTGTTGTTGATTTTTGTGTTTATTTGTTCTGATTATCAGTTGATTGATATCTTTCTTTGAGTAAGTATGCTTTGCAACAGTTTTTTGGGGATTTGTAGAGTTTTATCTTTTTTACAAGCAAATTTAGAAGATGATTTACATTTTTTATAAATACAAAAAAAGTCAACCGAAGCATTGCTGCTATTCGATTGACTTTTTTATTGGAGTTATAAATATGATTTAATATCCTATAGCTAAATTATTTATATTGTTCCCATTTAGTACCCAACATGCTTCCTGTTTTGATGAATTCATCATGCATACCAAAACAAGCCGAAAGGTTTTGTGGAGTATGTGTTCCGCTGGTCAAAGTGATGTATTCTGTTAGCATCTCTCTGTATTCGGGAGCCACACAATTAGCAATAATTTCCTCTGCGCGTTGAATTGGTGATTTGCCACGTAAATCAGCAATACCATGTTCGGTAATGATAACATTTACTGAGTGTTCGTTTTGGTCAACGTGCGATACCATTGGCACGATTGAACTAATTTTTCCACCCTTTGCAGTCGCAGGTGTAGTAAAAATTGAAATATAAGCGTTGCGGGTAAAATCGCCCGATCCACCAATACCGTTCATCATTTTTGATCCCAACACGTGTGTACTGTTTACGTTTCCGAAGATATCAGCTTCCAAAGCCGTGTTGATAGTAATTAAACCTAAACGACGGGCAATTTCAGGATTATTTGAAATTTCCTGTGGACGAAGTACTAATTTATCACGGAAGAAATCCAAATCGGCATAAATAGATTTTAGAACCGGATTTGTTACTGTAAGTGAGCAACCACTGGCGAATTTCACGTTTCCTTCACGAATAAGGTCAATAACCGCATCCTGAATTACTTCGGTATACATTTCGAAAGGTGGAATGTCAGGATTAGCTCCCAAAGAAGCCATTACAGCATTCGCGATATTTCCTACACCCGATTGAATTGGTAAAAATTCAGCAGGTACACGTCCCGATTTGATTTCTTCAACAAGGAAAGAAGCTACATTATTACCAATTTGGTCAGTCACTGCATCGGTAGGAGAGAAGCCACCAACTTCATCATCGCGTTCAGTTTCTACTACACATAAGATTTTTTTAGGATCAACTTTCAAAACAGCAGAACCAATACGATCCGATGGTTTATAAATTGGAATTTCTTTACGGTAAGGAGGATCCAATGGTTGATAGATATCGTGGAAGCCACGAAGCTCTTTTGGGTGATTGTGGTTCAATTCCACAATAATGAAATCGGCCAGTTGAGCAATGGTTGGAGAAATACCAACACCCGAAGTGAGTACCAATTCCCCATCAGCTGTGATGTCACAAACTTCAATGATTGCAAATTTTGGTTTTGGCATAAATCCGTAACGCAATTCCTGTGCTAAAACAGAAAGGTGCATGTCGAAATAAGGTGCACGATCGGCATTCAAAGCGCTACGTAAATCTTTGTTCGATTGGTAAGGTGTGCGGAACAAAATAGCATTGGCACGAGCCAACGCTCCGTCTAATGAATCGCCGGTAGAAGCACCGGTGTACATCCCGATTTTAAATTCTTTACCTTCAGCATGTAACGCTTCTGCACGTTTAGCAATAGCCGTTGGAACTTCTTTTGGACAACCTGCGGGTGTAAAACCGCTAAATCCTACAATGTCGCCATCGTTGAGATAGCTTGCTGCCTCTTCGGCTGTTACAAATTTATAAGTCTGTTTCATAACTTTTAATTTACAATCGCGAATTTGTTTGTTTTGCAATTGTCTGTATTATAGTGTATTGATTAATTTCTGTATCCAAAAAAATCTTCAGGCTAATACCACTTGAATTTGATCGCAAAATTACCAAATAATTTTTATATTACTATTGTAAATGAGCAACTAATTACAGAAAAATTTCATTAATTGAAGCGGGTGCAAAATTCATGAAAGTTGTTGGAACTTTTACCCGAATGAATACGCTAAATTCTATGGGTGAAATGTGTTGCAATATCTACTGGAATTAGAAATTTTTGGATTCTCATTGTTGTAATATTGTTCGCTAATGGGGCTACAAATATGAATAATCTAAAAAATATATCGGGATAAAAGATTATTCCAAAAAAAATGAGGATATTTGTATTCGCAAAAAACACGCATAAATATTCAATAAAGTAAAAATCAATAAATATCTAAATATGAGTACAACTGATATTCGTCAATTGGAGCCAAAATCAATTTGGCAAAACTTCTACAGCCTTACACAGGTTCCTCGTCCATCGCATAAAAAGGAAGAAATTGGAGCATTTCTCGAAGAATTCGGGAAAACGCTTGGCCTCGAAACTTTGCGTGACGAAATAGGTAATGTTCTTATCCGTAAACCGGCTACTCCCGGGATGGAAAACCGAAAAGCAGTAGTGCTTCAGGCGCACATGGACATGGTTCCACAGAAAAATAGCAATGTAGCGCACGATTTTCAAACCGATCCTATCGATGCATACGTGGATGGCGAATGGGTTACTGCCCGTGACACTACTTTAGGTGCCGATAATGGTATTGGGCTAGCTGCGGCTATGTCTATCATGCAATCGGCTGATATTCCTCATCCTGCCATCGAAATGTTCGTTACAGTGGATGAAGAAACAGGTATGTTTGGTGCTTTTGGTCTGCAACCTAACTTTTTGAAAGGGGATATTCTGATCAATATGGATTCGGAAGATGAAGGTGAACTGTATGTTGGATGTGCCGGTGGAATTGATGCTGATATTACTTTTCGCTACACGGAAGTGGAAATCGAAGAAGGTGATGTGGCTTTGAAAGTGTCGTTGACCGGACTCAAAGGTGGTCACTCGGGTGTGGATATTCACTTGCAACGTGGTAATGCCAATAAATTGATGTTCCGCTTTTTGAAAGAAGCTGTTTCCGATTTCGAGGCGCGTTTGGCAAGTATTGATGGTGGTAGCCTGCGCAATGCTATTCCACGCGAAGCTTTTGCTGTAATTACTGTTCCTGCCGAAGGTGTGGACGATATTATCGGTTTTGTACAAGATTGCGAAGAATTATTTATCGAAGAATACAAAGGTGTTGAGGATAAAATTTCGTTCACTGTTGAACAAATAGAATTGCCTACAGGATTAATTCCTGAGGAAGTGCAGGACGACTTGATAAATGGTGTGACTGCATGTCCAAATGGTGTTTTGCGCTTTATTCCTGAATTGCCAACTGTTGTTGAAACATCAAATAATTTGGCTATTATCAAATCGGATGGTAACTCAATTATTCTTCGCTCACTCATTCGCAGCTCGGTGGAATCGCGCAAAGAAGAATTAGCATCAATGGTTCAAAGTGCATTTGCATTGGCTGGTGCTAAGGTTGATTTAGTGGGTGGTTACCCGGGTTGGAAACCGAACCTCGAATCACCGATTTTGAAAGAAATGACCAAGGTGTATGAAAATAAATATGGTAAAACTCCGAAAGTGATGATTATTCACGCGGGATTGGAATGCGGAATTTTAGGTACTCATTACCCAAAAATGGATATGATTTCCTTTGGTCCGACCATCCGTTATCCACATTCACCTGACGAGAAAGTGAATATTGCCACTGTAGTGAAATTCTGGGATTTCCTTTTGGCAACACTTGAAAATATTCCTGTAAAATAAATAATAAACATAACTCAACCCCCGACTGGCTACATACCGGTCGGGGGTAAATTTTTTTAATGTAATGAAGAAGTATTTTACCATTCTCGCATTGGCATTTTTCAGTGTTAGCGCTTTCGCTCAAAAAGACACCACGGCGGTGGACAGTTTTAAATTTACCAACGTAAAACAAAATAAAATTACGTCAATAAAAAATCAGGCAAGCTCCGGTACTTGCTGGAGCTTCTCTACCTTAGGATTCTTCGAAGCGGAGTTATTGCGCATGGGAAAACCCGAAGTGGATTTATCCGAAATGTTTGTGGTGCACCACTCATATACCGATAAAGCAGATAAATATGTTAGAATGAACGGTACTCTGAATTTTGGCGGTGGCGGTTCTTTCTCGGATGTTGTTTACGTGTTGAAAAATTACGGAATAGTACCCGAAAATGTGATGAAAGGGCTAAACTACGGTGAAGAGAAACACAAACATGCAGAGTTGGATGCACTGACTGAAGCCTATGTGAAAGTGATTGTATCTAATCCTAATAAAAAAATATCGACGGCATGGAAAACCGGTTTCGAAGGAATTTTGGATGCTTATCTGGGTCAGTGTCCAAAAGAATTTACGGTGGATGGTAAAAAATATACTCCTCAGAGCTACGAGCAATCTTTAGGTTTAAATCTCGACGATTATGTTTCGCTGACCTCATTTACTCATCACCCATTTTACAGTAAATTTGCCATCGAAGTGCCTGATAACTGGCGTTGGGATGAGTCGTACAATATTCCGCTGGATGAATTGCAACGAGTTTTGGACAATGCTATCGACAGAGGTTATTGTGTTGCATGGGCTTCGGATGTAAGTGAAAAAGGTTTTTCGAGAAAAGGAATTGCTGTAAATCCTGAAACAAAAGTGGATAATCTGCCGGGTTCCGATCAGGCTCACTGGACAGGGGTTTCGGACAAAGACAGAGAAGAAAAAATTTATAAAACAGAAAAACCACAACCGGAAGTAAAAGTGACGCAAGAAATTCGTCAGGCATCGTTTGATAACTATCAAACAACCGATGACCATGGTATGGTGATTTTTGGAACTGCAAAAGATCAAAACGGTTCTAAATTCTACATGGTGAAAAACTCATGGGGAACAGACTCTAAATATAAAGGCATCTGGTATGCCAGTGAATCATTTGTGTTGCATAAAACAATGGATATTTTGGTTCACAAAAATGCCATTCCTGCTGATATCTTAAAGAAATTGGGGTTGAAGTAATCTTTTTTTTTGTGAAAAATAATGCTGAAAGCATTACGGGAAGTTATTACTAAAAACAAAACATTAATTTCCAATTAAAAATAAACGAAGGATTGCCCCGTTTTGTGGAGCAATCCTTCTCTATTTAAAGCTTCTTGCCAATATAAAATACATAACCGTAATAGTCCTTGTATTGCTGATACATTTCTTCTTCGAAGCGTAAGTTGGCTGTTAATTCTTTTGCTGTCTGATTGTTAGGGTGTTTTTGTAGGAAAACTTTCTGAGCCTCCACCTGAGGTTCGTAAAAATTTTTCGTCCAGCAATACTCCGACAGACAAAATGCAGCTATCGGAATGTAACCCGCTTTCTGTAGTTGACCCATTTTGACAGGAATAGTATCTATTTCAGAATATGCATCATTCCAAAAATCATTGATTTCGGCAGGTCGTTCGTCAGTAAACCACGATGCTTCTGTAACAGCAATGTATCCACCTGTTTTCAGAAATTTGCGCCATTCATTGATACCCCGCTCAAAACCAATATTGTAGATTGCTCCTTCCGACCAAATAAGATCTAACTCTTCTGCTTGAAATGGTAATTCGTCCATCGAACCCACAATTCCTTTTACTCTGTCCTGTAAATTCAAGATGGCAACATTTTCGTTGAAACGGTCAATAAAACCGGGAAACAAATCTAATCCAACCAACTTTGCAGTAGTATGTTGTGCGAGTACCATGGTTTGTCCGCCCGTTCCACAACCTAAATCGGCAATTACCGATTGGTTGCTCAGTTTGTCAATAAACCCTAAGGCTTTAAGGGTTGATTCCGGACTTCCGGGACCTTGACGTTCAATGCTTGAAAAATATTCGCAGATTAAATTAAAGTCAAATTCGTGAATGTTTTTAGATTCATTACTCATGATGGTAAAGTTTTATGAGTTGAAGCTTTGCACAAGTGCACATAGCTTCAACTTTAGTATTAATTTAAAAAATATGATGAATAACTCAGACAAGAATATGCCTGAGGAAAGGATGGGATAATCAGAGTTGCAAATGCACCAACGATTATTTACTTTACCAAATCCGAAATTAAATTAAACATCCAATTGTTTTTAGAGGCTGTAAAAATAAAAAAAAGTGTTTAAACGTAAGAACAAAATAGAATAAATTTCTATGTTTGTGACGTTTTATGCATTGTTGAATTTCGTTCAGCTTCGTTTATACTCACTTTAGTCGGGAAAATTGGCTCGGTTCATCGATTTTAATTTGTTTTGACGAATGGATTGCCCGTATCTTTGTATCGTAAATTTTTAAAAATAAATTTTATGGAAAATGAAATGAAAAACTCAAATCAGCAGGGCTATAACAAAGGAATTGGTTTTGGACTTGTGCTTATGCTTGTTGGCGTAGTATTTCTTGGACTTAATTTTGGTCTTATTCCTTCAACTATGCGTCACATTATTATTTCGTGGCCAATGCTCCTTATTCTTTGGGGAGTAATACATTTGTTTAAGCGTAAATTAATATCGGGCGTCGTACTTCTTTTTTTGGGAGGTTTCTTTATTATCCCAAGGGTAATGCCGGAAATTGATCAGAATTTTGTACATACTTACTGGCCATTATTGTTGATTGGAGCCGGCTTTGTCATCTTGATCCAACGCCTTTTTGTTCCACAATGGGGGCATGAAGCATGGTCTAACGATTGGCACACCCGTAGGGAAGGCCGCTGCCGTAGAGACCGTCACTATGACTATTCGAAATGGGGGAAAAGTCCGGAAGGATTTTCGAAGAATAGCGTTTTTGGTGGTGGTGATCACATCGTGCTCGATCCTGTTTTTAAGGGTGGAGAATTGAATGCTGTGTTTGGTGGGCTTACGTTGGATTTGCGTAGAACCAACTTGCCAGAAGGTGAAACTCATTTGGAGGTGAATGCTGTCTTTGGTGGCATTACCATTTTTGTACCTTCCGACTGGTTGATAGAAACACATTTGGATACTGTTTTCGGAGGTTTTCAGGATAATCGTATGCCAAAAGAACCGCTTGATTCAACGCGTAAACTCATTATTGCCGGATCATGTGTATTTGGTGGTGGAGAAATAAGAAACTAATATTTTAGAGGCAAGAGGTAAGGAGTAAGAGGGCAAGTACATTGTCTCCTCATTGATTATAGGTTTTGACGCAAAAATAGCTATTTACTGATAACTGTTCACTGATAACTGAAAAAAGAATGCTATATCCATTTTTTGAAAATACAAGAAAAACGTTGCAATATGGACTGCTTTGGGTGGTTTATGCATTGGTGCAAGCGCTTGTTTTTGCATGGATTGTGCCGGTGTCTTTCTGGATATTGCTGGCAGATGGGCTTATTCATGCAGCTATATTTGCTGCTCTGGGTGTGCTGCTTTGGACTGTGCTGAAGTTCGGAAACTTTCAGGTGTTGACAGTCTATCAACGCTTGATGAATCATTTTGCACTGGCTTTGCTTTGTATTTCCATTTGGTTAAGCTCTGGTTATGGTTTGCTCTATGTGCTTTTTGATGTCAACACCGCAGCCGTTTTTATTCCTTTTTTACCCATTCGTGGGTTGTTAGGTCTGTTGATATATGTGCAAATAAGCCAGCAATTTATGATTGCACTTCATCAGTTAGAAGAACCTGTTTTTAGCTTGCAAGAGGAAATTGCGAAAGATGAAACAGCTATAGCCAAAGTAACTCAGACAGAAGTGTTGGAGCGAATAGCCGTAAAATCGGGATCTAAAATACATGTTATACTTGTTCCGGAAGTTATATTCTTACAGGCCGATGGGGATTATGTTCAAATCATAACTGCTCAGGGCAAGTACCTGAAAGAACAAACCATGAAGTCGTTTGAAGAACAACTGCCAGAAAATCAATTTGTACGCGTGCACCGATCGGTGATTGTAAACGTGGAAATGATCTCGCGTATTGAACTTTACGAAAAGCAAAATCAATTGCTTACACTAAAAAACGGTCAACAAATAAAAACCAGTCCGTCGGGCTATAAAGCGTTACGTATGGCGTTGAATTTATAATTCATTGTAATATATAAAAACAAGACAGGTGCATTTCCAAAATGCACCTGTCTTATTTTTATCCTTACATTTTATCCTTCAAAAACTTTCCGGTATACGAGTCCTTGCATTTTAGAATTTCTTCGGGAGTACCCTCAAATACCAAATTTCCACCTTTATTTCCACCCTCAGGGCCAATATCGATAATGTGGTCGGCGCATTTTATTACTTCCAGATTATGTTCGATAATAATAACCGTATGACCTTTGGCAATAAGTGCATCGAAGGCTTTCATCAGTGTTTTTATATCATGAAAATGAAGCCCGGTAGTTGGTTCGTCGAACACAAAAATGGTTGGCTCCGGTTTTTCGTTAGCAAGGAATGATGCCAGTTTTACGCGCTGACTCTCACCACCCGAAAGCGTGCTGGACGATTGTCCAAGCTTGACATAGCCCACGCCTACATCTTGCAGCGGTTTCATGCGTTTTACTATTTTCTTTTCGGTATGGCCGGTATGTTCCGTGAAGAATTCGATGGCCTGATTTACCGTCATTTCCAATACATCGTGGATATTTACACCTTTGTATTGTACTTCCAATAGGTCTTGCTTGAAACGCTTGCCATGGCAGTGCTCACACTCCAGCACCAAATCGGCCATAAACTGCATTTCTACGGTCACTGTTCCCTCGCCCTGGCATTCTTCGCATCGTCCACCAACGGTGTTGAATGAGAAGTGAGATGCGGTATAATTCATTTGCTTCGACAGTTGTTGGTCGGCAAATAACTTGCGAATTTCGTCGTATGCCTTTATATAGGTCACGGGATTGGAGCGCGAGGAACGCCCAATCGGATTTTGATCTACAAATTCAATATCTTTGGCCAATAACATGCTGCCTTTAAGCGTTCCAAACTGACCGGTACGATCGGCCACGCCACCGTAATGTTTCTTCAATGCAGTGTAAAATACATTGCGAACGAGTGATGATTTACCTGAACCACTCACGCCGGTAACTACCGTCATTACGTTTAGCGGGAATTTCACATTGATGCCTTTCAGGTTATTTTCGCGGGCGCCAATCACTTCGATATAATTATTCCATTTTCGTCGTTGCGATGGGATGGCAATTTTTTCTTGTCCCAACAAGTACTTCAGCGTGAACGAATTTTCGATTTCTGCATCTATCGATTTACTGTCTGTTTCGGCAGTAATAGCAGGGTCACCCTGATAAACAACCTGCCCACCCAGTCGACCTGCTTTCGGTCCGATATCAATCAGATAATCGGCGGCGCGCATAATTTCTTCATCATGTTCCACTACTACCACCGTGTTTCCCAAATCGCGAAGTTGTTTAAGCACTTTGATAAGCAAATATGTGTCGCGGGAGTGCAATCCGATACTCGGCTCGTCGAGAATATATAGCGAACCCACTAAGCTGCTACCGAGTGATGTGGCTAAATTGATACGCTGACTTTCACCGCCCGAGAGCGAATTCGATAACCGGTTGATGGTCAGATAACCTAATCCTACGTCGAGCAAAAAGTGAATTCGGTTCGTGATTTCTACCAATAATCGTTTTGAGATAGCAGCATCCTGTTCGTCCAACTGAATGTTCTCAAAGAAGTTATTTAGTTCGCTGACTGGTAATAATACTAAATCTGAAATAGATTTGCCGGCAATGCGAATGTACGAAGCTTCCTTCTTCAAACGGCTACCACCACAAGCGTGACAAACGGTTTTACCTCGGTAACGCGCTAACATTACCCGATACTGAATTTTATATTGTCCAGCCTCCAGATGTTTAAAAAATGCATTCAGTCCTTCGAAATATTTATTGCCTGTCCATAGCAGTTGTCGCTGTGCATCAGTTAATTCGTAGTATGGCTTGTGAATGGGGAAATTGAATTTAGTGGCTGTACGGATCAATTGGTTTTTCCATTCGCTCATCACTTCGCCTTTCCAGCAAACTACCGCATCCTCGTAAATCGACAAGGTTTTATTCGGAACAACAAGGTCTTCGTCAATTCCAATTACACGACCGAATCCTTCACACACCGGACAAGCACCGATGGGGCTGTTGAAACTAAAGGTATGCACCGAAGGAATCTCGAACTGCATTCCGTCGGCTTCGAATTTCTTTGAGAAATAAAGCAGTTCGTTTCCTTCACTGCCGAAAACCTTGAGGATACAAATTCCATTTCCCTCAAAAAAAGCTGTTTCGATGGAGTCATTCAGTCGGCTGATGGCCGTTTGCGTGTGCTCTACCACCAAACGGTCGATGAGCAGATACACATCTTCCTCTTTCGGTGTTGCTGTAATTGTTTTGATATAATCCTCAATCTGCAATGTTTCGTCATTTACCAATACACGACTAAAGCCTTGTAATGCAAGACTTTTTAATTGCTCGGCAAGCGATCTGTCTTCTGTGGCAGTCACCGTGGTGAGAATCATCAACCGGATACCATCTTCCAAATTCATGGCAGCATCCACCACATCCTGTGCTTCGTGTTTCTTCACCAGCTCGCCCGAAATGGGTGAATAGGTTTTACCAATGCGGGCATACAATAACTTGATATATTCATAAATTTCGGTCGAAGTCCCTACAGTTGAACGAGGATTTCGTGTGTTTACGCGTTGCTCTATGGCAATAGCCGGTGGAATACCTTTGATATAATCGACTTCGGGTTTGCTCATTCGTCCCAAAAACTGACGTGCGTATGACGAAAGACTTTCCACGTAGCGGCGTTGCCCTTCGGCATAAAGCGTGTCGAATGCCAATGATGATTTACCCGAACCCGAAAGTCCGGTGATAACTACCAGTTTATTGCGTGGAATTTCGACATCTATATTCTTTAGATTATGGACACGGGCACCTTTAATGATTATATTTCCTTGTTTGGACATGAGATTGAAAAATTCAGAAGTTGATTGAATATGAAAACAATGTGTATAAAACTGTTTTCGGATTGAAATGGTTTAGAAATGATTGAGAAGTACTAGGTTCTTCTTCTAAATTCACCACATACGAGTGCAGTTGCCACACCTACGTTTAAGGACTCGGAAGTGACTTGTCCCGTAGGATAATTAGGGATGAGTAGTTTTTCGGTAACGAGTTTCTCTATGGTGGGGGAAATGCCATTGCCTTCATTTCCCATTACTATCATTCCGTGTTGGGTGAGTGTTTTGGAGTAAATGTTTTCTCCATCCATAAATGTACCGTAAATAGGCAACTTGCCGGCGCATGATTGTAAAAATTCATTGAGATTGACCGTATGCACTTTTACGCGTGCCAATGCCCCCATGGTAGCTTGTACAGTTTTGGGGCTGTATGCATCAGCTGTGTGTTCCGAACAAAAAACGTCAATGATGCCAAACCAATCGGCAATACGAAGTATCGTTCCTAGGTTACCAGGATCCTGTACATCGTCGAGTGCTAAGGATAATTTTTGGTTTAATTCTAATGGATTGTAGGTGTAATCAGGTTGTCGGAACACAGCCAGTACACCTTGCGGACTTTTCTGATTGGATATTTTTTTAAGTTCGTCGATGTCCGCTTCTATAATTTCGTCGGCTTTTATATCGTTATTTTCGGCCAACCATTGCGGAGTAGCTATCAGCAGGAAGCATTGAAAGGCGGGAGCTAAATCAGTAACTAATTTTGTGCCTTCCGCTATAAATAAACTTGTTTCATCTCTGAATTTTTTTTGCGAAAGGCTGGCAATTAATTTTATTTTACTTTTCGAAATCACGGTATCTGTTTTTTTGGAATGAATCTTGTAACATATTGAAAACAATAATCGTTGCCAAATTGTGTAACGACTATTTAATTTGTTATGTTTTTCTTACTTTCCTGTAATTTTCAATTGAATTTTGCGTTGAAAGCTTATGTTGGTCTTATAACTCTGTAATTGTCAAGTTTTATACTACAAAGCTACCAAAGAAAACGATAAAAAGGCTATATTTGCACAAATTTTTAATTCTTTTTTTATCTTAGGTATGAAGTTAAGTGTTTTCTGTTCCTTTATTGTACTTGTTTTACTGCTGGCTGCATGTAATGCAACAAAGTTTGTACCCGAAGGCGAACTATTGTTGGACAAAGTGCATGTAAAGACCGATACCAAGGATATTTCACAGGCTCAATTGAAGGAGTATCTCCGACAAACTCCGAATGCAGCTATTTTTGGTGCGTTTCGTATGCAATTAGGATTATACAACTGGGCACCACGTGACACCACTAAATGGCTAAAAAGAGTATTGAATAAAACCTTCAAACGTATTGGCGACCCGCCGGTAATTTATAACTCGTCACTTACTTCGCTTTCGGTCAGACAGATGCAACTCTTTGTGCAGAACAAAGGTTATATGAATGCGAAGGTGGAAAGCAGTGTAGTAACCAAAGGGCGAAAGGCCACTGTAAATTACACTGTAAAAGGGAATAAGCCGTATACGCTGGGGAATTATACAACTAATCTGCAAAATTCAAGTCTTACCGAAATTGCTGCCGATACATCCAAATCCCTGATTCGGTCGCATATGTTGTTTGATGCGGATGTGCTGAGTGCTGAACGCGACCGGGTGACAACCCAGTTTCGTCAGTATGGACATTATAATTTCAGCAAAGATTATTTGACTTATTCGGCGGATAGTACCGCAGATAAAAAGGTAAACCTCACGCTTCAGCTTCGCGATTATCTGAAAAACAATAATAATGATTCGGTAAATGCTCTCATTTTTAAAAAATTCACCATTCGAAAGGTGATTTTTTATACAAATACCGATGCCAATCTTACTGCCGATTTAGCGAACACAGAGGAATTGGATACTGTTCAATTTAGAAATTTTG
>Ga0302159_10000151_pt1 | contig 15076 bp, 15 predicted proteins | sample I_Fen_E1_2_FD_193504 | JGI IMG/M metagenome (GOLD analysis project Ga0302159, IMG submission 193504) | Peat permafrost microbial communities from Stordalen Mire near Abisko, Sweden - I_Fen_E1_2 | ecosystem: Environmental > Terrestrial > Soil > Wetlands > Permafrost | place: Sweden: Abisko... | reverse complement strand
TAATGGGAGTCGATGTATCTGGAGGTCTTAGTCGTGACTCATCTACATTTACAGTAATTAACGCAAGAACCACTGAGGTAGTGGCTGACTTTAATTGTAACTATATAAATCAACATGAATTTGCTATGGTAATATATACTTACGTTTCTAAATACTTACCAAATTGTGTTATTAATATAGAAAGAAATGGTGGGTTTGGTCAAGCAGTATTGGCAGATTTAAAACAATCTAATATTAAAAATAAACTATTCTTTGAATATAAAGAAAAAGTAATAGAAGAAAGAATGAATGGTGTACTACAAGATAAGAGAAAAGCTGTTGTTAAAAACTTTGGATTTGATAATACTGGAAATTCTAGAGAAAGATTAATGGAAATTCTACGTATTAGAATGAATAATCACAAAGGTAAATTTATATCCCCTATATTAGCAAGAGAATTAAAAACATTAACTCGTACAAAGAGAGGAAAAATAGAACATACACCTACAGGACATGATGACCAAATTATGTCATACTTATTAGCATTATATGTATGGTATGAAGGTGGAACTCATTTAGAAGAAAACTGGGGATTAAAGTTAGGTTCTATTAGAACAGATGAAGACGTTTATGAAGAGACTATCCAATTCAATGATGGATATAATGATATCTCTATGGAGATTGAACATTACCTTGAACCTAATGATCAAGTGCAACAAAGTATAGATTGGTTAAATAAAGGAAAAGGAAAAACATATAAAGAATGGATGGATGAAGAACGTAAAAAAGATGATGAATGTATGCAAAGAATACTAGAAACTAAAGGTGGTAGACAAGCATATGCTAAAGAATTTGGTATGACTGATTTAGAGATGGAGAATATATCAAGACAAGCTCAATCTCAAGGGTTTAAAATACCAGATAAAGTATTTACAGGATTTTATGGAGATGATGAATATTAATTAATTGAATGGGGAGATCCCCATTTTATTTTTTTAACGTTAATACAACTATGTATTAAATTATAAAAGGGAGGAATTTACATTATGAGCTTACTATCAGACCCAACATCAATAAATATAATGACTGAATCTGACTTATCAAATATCATAAGTAATTTTGATTATAATATAATCTTAGATATTATAGAAGAGAATATGAATCATAGATTTAATGCAATAAACCAATTATCTAATTTACCTGCTGCATGTGAATCTGTATTTAAGGATAATATACAAAATCTAAGTCAATGTGGTCCTTATTTAAACCAAATAGATGATCTAAGACACAATACATATAAAAGTATAATAGATATAGTCTGTAATAAATTCAATTTTTCATTTAATGAAGAATGTCTAGATATATATACAGCATCTTATTGTATATTCAATTTATTAATATCAGATTATAAAAATACTATTTCTAATTTCTTTACTAATTATATAATAGATGAAACTCCAGGATTATATGAAGGGCTTGGTATAGGTAGATTTAAAAAACAAAAAGATTCCACTACACTATATAATAAACGTAGTTATGAAGATCAAAGATTAGGATTAATTTGTTCAAACTTAAACTTTGTATTAGATAATATACAATGTTTCGATATACCATTTGAAAATGTATTACAATACATATATAAAGATGACCCTACAATTGCACAATATATAAAGCAAAATTTTACATGTAATACAGATTTTTATAAATCAATTATAGTTCCAATATTAAATTCAAGTATGAAATCTAATATTATCACTGACATAAGGATTAAAATAGATTCTAGAGGGATAGTACATAGAGGAACAATTTTAGATATACAACAATCCGATGAAATAGAAGAAGAATAAAAGGAGAGATAAATATGAATAATACAATAGTACCTAAAGTACCATTTACTCCAGAAGAATTGGAATACATTAAAAAACAAAATAATCCAGAATATAATAAAGATCTTATACAAAAAGAAATAACTGAATCATTAGGTATTCCATTTGATCATTTTCATGAAAATTTAACAGATAATAAAGAATATCCAATTAATGTATTAAACAATCCAGAAGGAGGAAATATAGTGGAAATTAATCAACCCGTTTCAATAGATCCAAATACAGGTTCTCATACTCCAATATCAAATAAAGACATGAATGAAGTTTTAGGTGCAGATATATCCTTAGACCAAATAGATGATTTTAACGTCGATGATATACAATTGAATGAATCAGATGCAGAGTCTATTCAATCTCTATTTGGTACTGATATAAATGATTCGTTGTCTTTTATAAACATAATGAAAGAAGTAAAAGCTGGTAATAATAAAAATTTATTTAGTAGATTGCCTAAAATTATGAAACAACAATTGGTAGGAACTTGTGGTACAACTAATCCTGCTGTATTAAATAAAGCTGCTAAAGAATTTATGGATTTGGCTATATCTCAAATAGGGACAGATCAAGCCTTTGTCGATTTAGAAACTGGTATGAAGAATGCTACTGATGAATTGATGGTTGGGTATAAAGAAATGGCTAAGGAATCTATTAAAATAGAAGATGATGATTATGACATTAGACTTAAATTATATGTAGATGATATTAGAAAAAATCATCCTGAAAAAGAAGATGAAGCCATCAAATGGGAAACTGTTAGACAAAGATATTTGGACGCTGTAGATTTTTCTGAAATAATAAATGCTATCACAACTAATCCTAAATTAACTAAAAAATTGGACAAGTATTCTAGAATGGTAAGGGATTTCAATTATAAATATACATCAGAAACTAAGAAAACAAAATTCGCTTGTAGAGATATAAACTATGCTACAAACGTATTAGCAAGAGTTTTAGATGCTAGAGAATATCCAAGTGATTTGATTAAAAAGTTTATTTGTGTTATATGTAATTATGTAAAGAACTTTGATGCTACTGATATTAATGATCATACTTTTATGTACTTTACAGTAAAATCTATAGTATGTCTTGAAACATTAAATTATAATGAGGATAAATTTATAAATATTATTTCCTCTATAAAAGAAATATTAAATATATTAAAGGAGGACTAAAATATGGCTTATAAGGAATTAAAACTAGACTCTATTGTTACAAGTACAGAGTGTAATGTGCTTAAATCATTAAGTATCAAAGTGACGTATGCTGATCGTACAGCAAAAAGTACACAATTTTCTCAAGGAGATAATATCGCTATAAAAATAGTAAAAGATGGTAAATTATTAACTTTTACTGGTGATGTATCAAAAATTAATGTGGAATCAGGTCAAGAATATTTCATGTTAGATATGTCTACAACACATCAATCTTATAATGAAAAAATATTCCCTTCACAAATTAGAGATTTAACTAATTTAACTTCACCATCTTTTGATATTGATTATAATGCAGATGGAAGTATAGTTGTACCAGAACCTATAGTTTAAACATTGCAGATGTGGTTATCCACATCTGTATTTTACGATTAATTGATAAAACTTTATAATTAAGGAGGTGGAGATTTATGGAAAGTAAATATAAAGTACCAGCTTATATAAAAAGAGATGGTGAATCTTTAGTATTTAATATAGAGGGAGAATTTATATTCTATGTACCAGAAATATATTTTGAAAGAAAATTTGCAGAAATAGTTGGGGATAATGTAAATATAATGGGTATGTTGAATTTTGCTATATTCGATACAAAAGGTAAACATAGTGGATTACAAACTTTTAATTATCCAACAATATTTACAACTATACCAGATAAAATCGAAAAAGTAAAAGCACTCAAATTAACAAAAGATTCAGATGAAACTGATTATAGATTATTAAAATATAAGAGTGGTTCTAAAATAGTAAAATCTGTAATGTTAGAACAGAAGGTATCAAATGCTGATATATTACTAGGAATGTTTATGACAGGTAAACTACCTAATACTATAGATTATTCTACTATATTTAATTATTTCTTAGATAATATTGATTTGAATGGGGAGTCTTATAAATTGAATGCTCAATTATTTGGTATACTTCAGGCTGAAGTTTGTCGTTCCAAGGATGATATTAAAACATTATTTAGACATACAGATATGAAGAGCATGACAAATTATCAATATATCCCTATGAAACAAATGTCTAAATTTACTTCACCATTCGCTAGTATTACAAGTGAAAATATAGATGAATCTATTGTAAATGCAGTACTATCTGATGGTGCAAAATACTCACCATTAGAGAAAATAATGATTTAGAGCTAATGGTGCATTCTAACATATCAATAATATAAATTTAAAGGAGGAATTATAATGGCTAAAGCTAAAATTGTAACGCCAGAATCAAAGATTTCAATTAAAGATAATTCTGCATCTAAGACTATAGAAACAACCGTTGCATATGATGGTCCTGTTTTTTTGATAGCTGCACCATCGAGTAAAGGTATAGAAGATATGCAAGTAATTGAACCTTCTACAGAGGGTATAACATTTTTTAATAAATACGGAAAGAAACCATCATTTGTTAAATATGGACAAGAGTTATTAACTGCTGCTATATTGGCACAAAAGGAAGCAAAAATAATATTTAAGAGAATAGTAGCACCTAATTCTACTCTTGCTAATATAGTTATATATGGTCAAATAATAACATCTCAGGTTCAAAAGACTAATACAGATGGTTATTCATTATTTGTAGATACATTAACAGGGGAAGAAACTATTATCTCTGAAGGTAATAAACCATTAATGGATACTATCGTAAAATTAAAATATACTGGTAAATCATTCTCTAACATTAAAAATATTAAAGAATTATCTACAATAGTTAAATCTACTCTTGATGAGGAGAATAAAATATATCCTTTATTTGTAATTGTAGATAATGGTAGAGGTGAAAGTTTAAAAAGAATTAGAATATCTTCAGATTATACTGTTTCTAAAAGATTAAGTTATATGAAATATAGTTTAGAAGTAATAGAAAGTTCTGAAGTATTAGAAACTCTTAACTTTACATCTAATGCTGATATCGAAGAGTATGAAAAGAATATGTCTATAAAGACCGTAATCACTCAATATAGTGAACAAATTAAATGTGATTTATTTGAATCTTATTGGGAAATGATGGCTGAAGAATTATCTAAATTAACAGGATTAGATTTTGAGTATCTAATGAATGTAGATTTATTTAATTGTAAAGATAGAACTGGTGTACCATTAACTGGATTAAGTTTAGATAAATCAACTGGTTATGCTAATTTATCTTATGCATTTGGATTGACTTTGGATAATGGTACAAACGGTTCATTTGGTTCTTTTCCAATTAATACAGATTCATATAAAGATGAATTAGTTAAGTTCTTCACAGGACAATTGACAACCGATATTTATGATATAGATAATTTTAAAATTGATTTGATTCCAGATGCAGCATATCCTCTACCTGTAAAGAAAGCTATAACAAACTTAGTATCATTCAGATTAGATCCATTTTATTTCAGAGATATGGGAATATTAGATAATACTAATTATTCAGATATTATTGGTGAGGGAGAAACTTACCTTTCAAATGATCAAAATACAATGTTCTCAGCTACATATCCTTTATATTATGATATCATAGATCCATTCTCTAAAAAACAAATTACGGTAACTTCTGTATTAGAGTTATGTGAGAATGCTTTGGTTCATTTTAAAAATAGTAGAAGTTGTCCATTTGCTGGACTTAAATTTGGTATTAAGTTCCCTAGATGTATTTTAGGTACTGAAAATTTCAGACCTATTAATCTTCCAGAGGTTAAACAAAGAGATAATTTTATAGATATAAGATTAAATTATGCTGTTAAGTATGATGAAGTATTAGTACAAGATACAGAAATTACATCATATGATGATATAACTGAAGCTTCATATATTTCTAATATCTTTAATCTTCAAAAAGTTATCAAAGATATTAGAACTTTATGTCCTTCTACTAGATATACTTTTATTGAAGAAAAGGATTTAGAAGATTATCAAGAAACAATTGAAAATAGAGTATTATCTAAAAATAGAGCTAATTTCGTTAAATTAGAATTAGTATATCTTCAAGATGCAACAGCTAAACAAAATAAAGTATTCTTAGCCGCATTGAATGTTGAATTTAAAGATTTCGTAGCACAAGAACAATTCCAAATATACTTAACAAATGGAAACTAATAAAAGAGGAGGTATGAAATATGTATAAAGGTTTAAAAGCTCCTAGGAGTGTATTAGATAGTAATCTATTTAGAGGAGTTACTGACTTTTCTAATTTAAAACAATTTAATTTATATGAGTCTGGTTATAAAGTATACTTAGTTATACAATCACCACCATTTATGGAAGCTTTAGCAAAAAAATATCCTGATGAATATGGTTTGATTATAAGAAATTATAATTGGATTCTAGAGCATGAATTTAAAGGTATAGATGGTATAGAAGATATCACTATCGATACTTTAGAATTATCTGATGGTATTAATCAATTAAATATGATTTCAAAAGTAAATGAACCTACAGCATCAACAATTAATATGACATTTACTGAAAAATCAGGTATGACTATTACCAAATATCATGAGACTTATCTTAAAGGTGTTAAAGATCCAAAAGCTAAACAAGCTAAACATTATCATGGATTAATAGCAAGTGGAGATATGGAAGCTGGATGGGAAAACGAAGTAGGTATACATATGTTAATAGAAACAGATAATACTTATAGACAAGTTGAAAAAGCTGTTTTATTCTTAGCTGCTTACCCAACTACTGCGGAAGAAAGTATGATTAATGGAGACGTTGGTGATATTGATAAAAAAGATATTACAGTTTCTTATAATGTATTCCCAGTAACTGGTCAAGCTGTATATTTAAAAGCACAAGAAGCATTAGCATGGTTATTAAGTGATGACAATGTAGATAAAATGATTATCAACTCGGATGAATATAAATGGAAAGCATTAGAAAAAGTAAAAGTATCATAAAATATTCCTACAGGATAATACCTGTAGGATTTTTACGCTAATATATTTTACATACTTTGATTATCATCTGTAGTAGTTACAAATTTAGCAGCCTCAAGTTTAGCATAATCTTTTGCTTGAGATAATATATTTCTATCTAATTGAGAACCCATTACCAATTTATTATGCTCTCGAATAAATAATTTTTTCTTTATATCCGTTTGTGTGTCATTTGGATCTACAAATTCTGCATCTGCTAAACCTGTAGAATAATCATTTACTACTCTGTATACTTCAGCTACCCCCATTTGATTTATATATACAGGAGATGGTAAAGTAACTTTTAATTTACTTTTATGATTTTCTGGATCATTCTCATCATCAAATTCATAATCATATATCTTTTGGAATATCATAGTAAAGAATGGATTAGTTTGTCCTTGTCTTTTATATACAGCTCTTAATAGTTTATAACTAGACATAGTTAATCTAGTAGCAAAATCTACACTTTTAGATTGATCTACATAATCTAAAGGAACATCAGTAGGTCCTACTGCTAATTCTTTTAATGTTTCCATTAATTCTGGTTTAGTATCTATATCTTGTCCAGGCATATTTTCCATAGTTACAGGAGCATCACCTGATTGTCCAACTGGAATTAATGTATCATTGAATCTACCTGAAATTCCTAAAGATGTTTTAGGATTAGATATTTCTCTGACACCCATATTTCCACGTTTAAGTTGATTCATAACACTTAATAAAGTTCTAGATATATTTGTATCTACTCTATTCTTTACATAGTAAACTCTCTTATCAAAACCTCTTGTTAATATTCCTATAGTATTTGTTGTATAAAGGTTTACATACATACTAGCAGGGACAATAGACTTATCTAAGTCGGAAACTCCTCTATGTGTTACAGGGTCTTCATCAAACTTCATATGTACTACGTCTGCGGGTGATATATATGTTACATTGACTGTAGTTTTACCTTTATCAAGCATTTTACTATTTTTTAATATTAAATATATTTCCTTCTTTAAATCTTGGTTATTAGTTACAAATTTAGCATCTATCATATCAGATACTTTATCTGCTACAAATCCCATTATATCTTTCTTCTCTGACGATCTCATGTTATTGAATATAGATGTCATATTTGCCATATTACCTTTTAATGCATTTAGACCATTCTTTTGTGGTAATAAAGTAGCAGCATAATCGCATTCTATATAGAAATATCCACCTACAGTATCTTCCTCGAAAAATAAAGGTAATATATTTTCTCTCTTTAATCTACGTACAATACAACCTTTTAAATCTAGTTTAGGATTATCCATATTCTTTTTACTTTTTGGTTTCTTTAAATTACCTGTATCTATTAGACCGTCATTCAATCCTTCAAATCCTAATTGATTTGGAACTATAGATTTATCCATAGATTTATAACCCATCTCTTGTTCAGTTATAATTTTTCTAAGATCGGTTGATTCTTTTATATATGATTGTATAGGTCCTTCATTTATATTTATATTAAAATTAACTTCATTTAAAAGCTCTCTTAGTTTATCATATTTATCGGCATCTTTATATAAACTAATAGGACCATTATTTGCTGAATCGAAATAATTATTAAAATTCAAATTAGCACTTTCACTCACATATCTGTTATTATTTTTATCTTCTTTTTGTTTTAATAACTCCCCAATCGCTGCATCATATCCTTTTATATATATAAAACATTCACCATACTTAGCTGTAATATCATAAAATTTATCAAACTGGTTTATTAAATCATATTTATCCTTTATATATTGTACATTCTTTTGAACTGCTGAAGTTCTATCTTCATCATTAGATGATGAAGTTACTGTATCCAAAACATTAATAAAGTCTTTTGTATTATGATCTGCACATAATACATGATCTTTTTTTACATTTAATACATCCTGCATAGTGGGAAAATATTTTACTATTGTATCTATTATTTCTTCATATTCCAGTAATTGTTTATTTTGTATAAAATTGGGCATTACTTGTTCTGATAATTGTTTAGAATTAAATATAGCATCTATAGTGCTCTTACCATCATCAGACATATTATCGTTAGCTAATCTGTTATATATATTAGCCATATTAACTTGTCCTGATATTTCTTCATTATGAGATACTAAACTATTTATAGAATCGTTTATATTCTTAGTTATATATCTAGTATCATCAGTAATATTCGCTGGTAAAAAAGTTGTATTTACTCTTAGGTCAGATATCTTATCTGATATAGATTGAGTAAATTTAGAGATTAAACTTCTATTTGGTTTTTTATCTTGGTTAATAGCCATAATTACTACCTCCTCTTACATTATTTAAATGTTTCGAGCATAAAAAATAAAGGAACTTTGCAGTTCCCTTTAAGGTAGTTTTCTTAAATGTAAATATACAAAAACTGTTTGAGTTTTATTTATTAGAGAGAATCTTGTAGTAAAATATAAATCTTCAGAATCATATATATCTAATAATACATTATCCTTTGCGACAATGCCTAATAATGATTTATATATACTTATACAATATTCTTGAGTTTTATACAAATAAGCACCATTGCTACTTTTAAATTCTTTATCTAAAGTTGTGTTGAACTTATTATCTTTTCTTAAATTATCTATTAAAACATTAGGTTGTTTATTTTTTAAAGTATTATGTATTATAAATATTTTCTCTTCAAACTTTCTTATTATAAAGTCAGATTTATAATAATAATTCTTTCCTTTAAAAGTTATAAAGTCTGAATTAACTAAATCTATAACTTTATTTTCATATTTAATATTATTCTCTTTAAGAGACTTAAATAAATCCATCCAATCTTTTATATTGACAACTAAAGTTATCCAACTTGGATTTATGAATTGAGTCTCTTTTACTACAGTAAAAGTTATATCAACACCAAAAATAGTCTGCCCTCTAAGATATACTATATCAGATTTTAATATTTTAAAATTATTGATTAATACTTCTAGTTCACTTAATAACATTCTATTCTTCTTCTCCTTCACTACTATTATCATCATCTTGATATTTAAGTTTAGAATTCTTATCAGATGTAGTTTCTTTTTGATATCTTTTATCATTATTATATACATAATCATCTACAAATATACTATTAACCAAACTATAATCTGGAATTCTATTTCTTGTCATAAATACTTGTTTATCTTCAATTTTATCTCTTACCATAAATTGTCTCATATTATCTGAGTTTATTCTTCTCATAAATGTAATATCAGTTCCTATAAATGGTGTTGGATTATACATTAAATTCATTTTATTAACATGATCTCTTACATCATCTATTAAATCTGAATATGTACCGAGATTAAACCATTTATGACACATTTGTAATATACTTCTTGTCATGTAATCCTCTAAGAAATCTCCTCCACGAGTATAATATTTATTATTATAAGGATTCTCATTTTGATGGACTACTTGATCTATTATTATTTTAGCAATTTGGGAATGAGGTGCCATATTATTTTCTCTAACTTCATTAGGATATTGAGCACTATAATCGTAATCCACTCCATTTCTAATTGTATTTACGGGTTGTCCATGAACTTTTACTTTTGAATAATCATTTAACTTTAAAGGATGAGCTACATAAGCTCCTGGGTATTTCTCTGTAGGTTTAGGGTTAGAAGCATTTGTATTATTTCCTAATATTAAACCATCTTCATAATAATTATAAAACTCTTTAGCCATCCGTGTAGTTTGATATGTAGTTTGTCTATGCACTTTACTATATCTTACATTATTCATTAAAGCTTTTGTGTATACATACTCTACATCAGCAGTTTTTTTATCTATACAATATTGAACTACAGTATCCATAATATTATAGAATACAAATGTTTTATAATCTTTATAAGGTAACTCTGCTATTCTGGTAGTGATATGACTATAGTCTAATTTCTTTACATTACAAATAGCATCTCCAATATAATCTAAAGTATATCTAATAAAGTTAGATTGACCTTTTCTTCTCGAAGCAAATTGTATCATCTGATCCATAAATACAGAATATGATGATATCTTTGAAAAATCTCCTCTCTCTTCAATTTTTTTAGGTTTACCATCTTTATCTTTTCCATCATCAACAATATATTCACAAACTTTATGTTTAAAATCTGGATGACACATTATGTCTTTAGGGTCATAACCTAAATTAATTATTCTGTTCTTTATATACGGAATATCGAATGCCATGTTCCATACTAAAACGAATGTGGGTTTAAACCAATTCATAACTACAAATAAGTCTCTTATCAATTCTATCTCATCATCATAAAAATTAAATTTATAACTATATTGATCTAGCCCGTATCTTATTTCATTCTTCCATCCACCAACACTATCTTTAATAAATTCTTTTAAATCAGTATTTATTTGTTCTGTATTAGCATATCTTTCAAATTCTTCTATTAGTGGATTCTTCTTATTTCTTAATAAGAAGATATATATTCTTTTATCAGATTCATTTATCAATGATATAGCATTTATAGGAGATGTAGCTAATCTATCAATTCCTATCCCTTTAAAATCTATACCATCGTATTCTATATCAAAAAATGCTTTTGTTACTTTAGGTACAAGATCATTTACATATCTTCTATCAAACATACTCTTTAATTTATCTTCTATATGTACATCAGAACTCAATACTCTTGGGTCATAATGTAATTTACTATTTGCTCTAGCATTTCCATTTTGAATATTCTCTCTAAAGGTATCCATTTGATCTGTTAATTCTGCAACTTTCTTATTCAATTGTCTATAAGGACAACATACTTCTTTTACATCATCTCTTGACATAAAGAATTGGGTATGAGTTGGATTTATTCCTTCTTTTGTAACACAAAATTCGTAAGGTACATTTTCTATTTCTTCTAATCTTACTTCATCTTTTTCAAAATCATAAAAAATAAAAGAGGCATTATCAGTTTTCTCATACTTACCACTTTCTAATTTTTTAGGATAATTATATATCACATTTAATAATGATATATTGGAACCTTCTTCATATCCTTTTATTAACTCACTTTTCATGATATAAACACCTCAGCTTTCTATACTTAGATGTTTAGGTGTTTGTAAAAAATAAAAGAGAACCAAATGTCCTCTTTTACATGTTTAAACAAAATGCTTATACTCTTATATTTATGATTAACTTATGATAAATGTCTTCTGGTATTATATCTTTATATTTTATAATAAGATTAAATATTATATTGTATTTAGCCATATTATAATTAGTTTCAGCTTCTTTTTTACTATCAAATGATTTGTAATATATAACTCTTCGATTTTCGTGTATCATATTTATGTATTTATTAGTTACAATTTTTGCCTTTTTACTTTTATTATTCAAATAGCATTGTATAGATTTAGCTATGTTAGATGGTATTAATATGTAATTATCTGGAGAATATTCTCTTTTATAAGGATTAAGTCTATACATTATTAAATCTTCATTCTCTACATAATAAGACGAATTTTCATACCATGATGCAAATGTTTGAAAATTTGTCCATTCTTTACAAATGTCAGATTTACATTTTGTCATCAATGAACGTCTTATCATTGATAGATATACAATATATACATCATCATTACTATTATATGTACCTTCTCCTACATATGCAATGTCACATATTGATATGTCATATGGTGATTTTATAGACTTAGTTAGAAATGAATTATAAGTCCTATGTTTTGCTATGTATTTATATATTTTACCATCAGAATGTTCTGTTGTGATTAATATATCTACATCACGAGAATTTCTATAATTTACTATTTCCATTATACTACCATTAGTATTCATATGTATTTTTCCTTGTCTTATATTGTTTTTTAATTCCATATTAAACCACTTCCCTTATTATCTAAATAATAATAACCATCTTCTAGATACAATTCAATTAATTCAATATTTTCTATACCAAGATTATTATAATATAACTTTAAACCACCATGAGACAATATATGATTTGTATTTATTTCTTTAATAAAAAATCTATCTGAATATCCTGTTTTATATGATATATGTATTTTAGCATCTTTAACTAATAATCTCCAATTACTATCAAAAAGATATTCTATTTTATGATTCTTTTTATCTATCTTTCCTAATAATACTAACTCATCTTTGTTATTAATAACTTTAAATATTTGGTGCTCTTCATTTTCAACTAATATTTTAATCATAATTAATTCTCTCCCTTAAAATTAATTTATTATACATAAAAAGAAAAGAGGGATAATTTCCCTCTTTTAAATTACTAAATTATATTTCTTTCAATTGTTCCATCTACAGTTTTTCTTATAGGTACTATATTTCCTTCTATACCATACTCTTTTGCTTTTTTAGTAAATGATTCACAAGTCTCACACCAACTATTACATGAGTTGTCATACATTTCTTCTCTTATCTTTCTATAAACATTCATTTCTATATCAGGTTCTTTTTCAATTAATTTATTCATTTCTACTGGACCTAATATAGACATCTTGTAAATATTTTGTGCTTCCAATTCATGTACACTTCTTGCTGTAGTTTCTTTGTATTTAATATCTGGTAAACGATCTTGAAAATAATCTTTAGAGATATTAATATAATTATCATTAAAATAATCCCTTTTGTCTTGAAGCGGAGATGTATCTTGAGGTCTGTTTTGGTTAATATAATCATTAGCCATATGTATTACTAGATCAACAACTTCTTCTTGATATAATTCTTCAGTATATTCAGGATGTTCTTTATCAGATAACACATCTTGTTTAAGCTGCTCTACAGTTTTTTCTTTATAAGCTAGTTGTTGAGCCATTTCTATTAAAACCTCATTTTCATTATCTTTATATAATTTTCTCGCAAATTCTAACATTATTATTTCCACCTTTCTTAATAAGTTGCACTAGAGTTTATAGATTCAAATCCTAATAATTTTGTATTTAATTTAGTTTCAAAATATTCTTTAACTTTATCCATATGGTAATCTATATCAGAATAAGACATTTTTAATTGTTCATTTATTTCTTTATAAGTACCAACTAAATCTCCATTTAAATAAAAATCATCGAATCTAAATACTAAAATATCTTTTTCATATGTAAATATGTATAGTCCACCAAATGTCATAAGATTTATACTACTAGGTTCTTCTGAAAAGAATCCTATAGGAGAAGCACTTCTTAAAAGGGAACGGTGATTATCTCTATAATCTGAATCTTCTATCTTCCACATTCTTTCACCACTCTCAAACATTACATATGGTTTAACTAAGGTTACAGTATCTTCAGGATCAAGCCATCTGTTAAGTTTATAACAATAGTACCCTTGACATTGCTCCCATTCGTTTTTTGACATAGAATCTTTATCCAGAATGAGTATTCCATCTATATCATATACTGAAATATATACCATGTTTGGTATAGTTTCTTTTTGTTCTGCTACAATTACAGCACCACAATTTAATTTATTTCTATAAACTTCAAACATTATTTTACAACTCCTTTTTCCATTAATTCTAAACTAGAAAGCCAACATTCATCACAATAAAAACAATTTGCTTTCACTCTAAATTCAGGAGGAGGACAATGTCCTATTTTACTTTTTAATTCCATTCTTTTATTAATTATTTCTTTAGCTTCTAAGATTTCTTCTATACTTAGATTTTTCATATTAAGCTACTCCTTTAGTAGAATTTGGTTGTTTTAATTTTTCATCCAAATCAAACTCAAAATCTCTTATATCATCACTAGTAAATTTAGTAGCATAATCTACTTCATCCGCTACCTTATCACAGAACCCTTCATATATAGAATTTTCAAATAATAAAGCTTCTTCAGGATTAACTCTAGTCATGAATGTTTTCATTCTCACATTAAGTTCTTCATTAGTACCTACACATTCTCTAGCTAAAACATTTAATGCATCACATGATTCCTCAGTATCATAATCATTTTCCTTTAAAAAATTATTTAACTTTTCCTTATCCTCTTCATTTTCACCAAACACACTGATATATCTAAATCCATTATCATAATTTTTCATTTTACATTCCTCCATTTATTTTATTATT
>Ga0302159_10000143_pt1 | contig 15603 bp, 18 predicted proteins | sample I_Fen_E1_2_FD_193504 | JGI IMG/M metagenome (GOLD analysis project Ga0302159, IMG submission 193504) | Peat permafrost microbial communities from Stordalen Mire near Abisko, Sweden - I_Fen_E1_2 | ecosystem: Environmental > Terrestrial > Soil > Wetlands > Permafrost | place: Sweden: Abisko... | reverse complement strand
CGGTCTTCCAAAATTTTGTTCCATTTTTGTTTCAACGTAATACTGCAAATTCTCTGGCAAAAATACATCAGCATACACATCACATAATGATACTAACTCTATGATATTATTCCACATTGCCACAAATAGTTTTAAGAAGTTCTTTTCTGAATTATGATAAGCATACATCATTATCTTTGAAGATGTATTAACTTCATTCCAAACTCTCATCATATCTTCTATCATAACAAATTTAGATTCATTTTCGCTTTGAGAATAAGTATTTACTGAAATTGCAAAATACTTATTCTCAAATTCGCTCAATTCTTTCTTAATTTCTATACTTAATTTTAGGTATTGAGATATAGTTTCATCAGAACAAAGAAAATTTGTACATCTCATAACTATATCAGCTAACTCAAAGCCTTCTGCTTCTTTACCTAAATCTTTCTTTACAGCATCAGCAAGTTCAGATATTTCAGTATTTAATAAGACAGACTTAACAGTTCTATTGTGTACCAATGAATTGCTAAACCCTTTTTGTTTCAAAAGTTCTTTCTCTTTTATTGTTGTTTCGCATAATAAATTGTTCATATCTCTTATAAAGCAAGATACTATGTAGTATCCATTTTTATCTACATTCTTTAATTTCTCGCTATTCATTATATCAGTTATTTCTTTAACTATATCAAGATATTTATTTTTTGATTTTTCGATACTTATCTTAAACAATACAATTACCTCCCAAATGAAAATATGAAAAATGAAAGAGCCGAAAGGCTCTTTCATTTAATTATCTATTATAGTTTTAGAATAATTCTCCATCTTTGCCATCGGCACCTTGTTCTACATCTATAATATCTCTTTCTACGATTTCAGTCATGAATAATTTCTTTAACGCTAAACTCATAGTTTTTAATTCTTGATAAGCCTTTTCATTACGAGTTTTTCCATCAGGATTCATAGCATCATCGTTTGGTCTAAAGTTATTATAATCCAATACATAGAATACACCTTGATCATTTTCTTCTTGGTGACTTCCAAATGTTACCTTACATGCAAAAGGAGCAATGTTAAGTGGAATTAATTTGTTCATGAATCCTTTGGTAGTTTTTACACTTGCACCTGCTGCTATGATTCTAAATGGTGTTCTAGTTTCACAATCTAAAGCAAGGAATACATAACTCATATTACATGCTGGTTTTGTTTCTCCTTCAGGTAAGTTATTCCAAGCCTTTTGGTTTTGAGAAGAGTATTGGCATGTTTCACAGTTACCATCTCCAACACCATCAGCATCTACTTTAACTTTACCATTGAAGCTTCTGCATAATGGGTCCTCTCCTCTTTTAAAAGGTTTCTTCCAATTTACCATTGATTTCCCTTGATCTAATAATATACAATCGATAGCATCTTTAGCTTCGCCTGTTACTGTATTATAGAATTGTCCAGCCTTTATACTTCCATCTTTACATTTAGTAACTTCTGGAGAAGTTGTTTGTAATAATTTATATTTTGGTAATTGAATATCTGATTGATTTACATCTAATCCAACTACTTCTTCGTTGGGACTTTTAAATGCACCGAATCCTTCAACTACTACGCTTGCGTCTTTTACTGCTAATTCCTCTTTTTTACCTTTAACATCTGCCATTTTAATTTGTCCCCCTTGATTTATATTTTATTTTATTTTTAATAATTAACATTTTATTATTTTGCTGCTTTCTTAGCTTCTGCTGCTGCTTTCTTAGCTTCTGCTGCTTCTCTATAAGGAACGATATCAACTTTCTCTTCTATTTCCTTTTTGATTATAGAACTAACTGATAATCCTACTGTTAATGCTTCAGGAACTGTAATTTCTTCTTTTGTTCTTGGATTAACTCCTGGTCTTGCAGCTCTATATCTTGTTTCTAAAGTACCAATATCAGTAAGTTTTGTTTTTCCTGTTTCTACAAGATCCTCTACTCTTGTTTCATCTGCTGCCTTAAGTACTTTCTTTACTACAGCTTCACTTAATTCCACACCTTGCGCTTTTACCTTTTCCATTACTGATTCTAAAAATTCTGGTTGTGTTTTCATTTTTTATTCCTCCTAAAAAAATTTATTTTAAACGAAGATTAATTTCCCTCGTTTAATACCTTATATGAATTTATTTTTTTGATAACATTTTTTATTTTATATATATTTTTTCCTTTTGTAAAGCACTTTTGATTTCTTTTCCATAGATATCACCAACATGAACTGCATCAGGATAATCACTAACACAATTATTGCAGTAATATATTACTTGCCCATCATGAATTCTATAATACATATCTTCGGGCAATATATCAGTCTTTTTAGTTGCTCCACATTTCGTACAAGTATACTCTGTAAGTGTATTGATTTTTGATACCACTAATTCTGGAATGGCTAGACAGATATCCTTAAGCTTATCATTTTTATCAAAGATAAAAGTCATGCAAGTTTCATACTCTAATTTTCTAAGTTCTAGATCTGTATATTCTTTAATTAAAGAATCCAATCTATCTTTTGCAATTTCAATCATCTGATCAAAATATTTTCGAGTTGAATTCGTGGCCATGTTTTTTATTGAATCTTCTGCATTAGATTTAACACTCTTATAAAGAATGTATTGTTCTATTACATTTAATGGAATGAATCTAAAATTAAATTGTGCTGATTGATAGGTTCCTCTGTGCATAAAGAATAAACATACATCATCCAAATCTTCTAAGACACTATCTAAATTATCTGTAACGAGTTGAATGAGATTTATGGGTCTACCACAGTTTTCAAACAAATCTTTTTCAATCAGCACCTTGGTTCCATAAATTATTCTCATTATTAATCTCCTTTCGTTAACAGAAATAATTTATTATTGTGCCTGTACTTCTTTTTGCTGTTCTCTTAATGCATCTCCAAATATGTGTTCAAAGATTTCTTTATCTAGAAGAACAGCACTCCTTCTCTCCATACTTTCCCATTCCTTGTCTTTACCGAAAATATCTTTTGCTGATTCTTTTTTAATAAGTAAAAGCTTTCCTGTTGGATAATGCCCCTTAGTAATCGGTGGTTGATTTTCAATTGTAGGTTCACTAGAAACTTCCGTAACCAAAAAGCCTTGTTTAAATTGCTCCTTACATTTATCACAAGGTTCATAATCAAGTAATAAATTCTTAGGTGCTTCAGCATCATCTTTTAATTTTCCCATAAGTACAATTTCTTCTTTGTGTCCACCACAATAAAAACAAAGTGGTATTGTGGGATTAACTCCATGTTTTTCGCTTACCTTGATTGACTTCGACATAATTAATTCCTCCTAAAAAATTATTAAAGGAGAAACATTAATGTTTCTCCTTTAATATCTTATACTACAAATATAGGCATTTAAAAAATATCTTTTAATCTTTTTAACTTTAATTCATTAGAATCATAAGATAAAAGAATAGTTTTTATAGACTCATATTTATTTATCGCTTTTTGAGTTATAAGGGTTTCATCTGTTATTTTTAAAAACTCATCTGCCTTATTTTCACTAATAATACTCTCTAATAATTTTAATGTATATAGTCCACTAAAATCATCTAGCTGTCCGGCCATTTCAATCTTCTCTTTTAGCGGTAAATCGTTCCTGTACATCTTTCTGAATTCATCCATATATGCAAAGGCTATTACTAAAGCACCACTTGAACCAGCATCCACTTGGTCACTATACTGACATACTTCTCCAAAATGCTTTAAATTATATATTTTTTTACATTGATTACATAAACCAAAATCTATTTGGAATGTAGTGAAGTGATTTCCACAATGCTGACATGGAATAACTTTTACTCTGTCCGTTCTGTATCTAGGAATATCTTCCTTTTCTCTCCAATCCATAAAATCAATAAATTCTCTCCAACCTATCTTCTTGATTTCATTGATTCCATATCCCATATATGCCTCAAAATCTACTGCATATTTTTTAAGAAAAGTTTGCCAAATAATACGAGCTTCTTTTCTTGTTCTTATTTTGGTTTTAATTCCATTATTTTCTTTGATCTGATTTTTAGGTAGATGCGATATGTTCGCCATGCTATTATTCATCTTATCTAGTGATTTCCTTTCAACATTATATCCTGGATTATGAGAATTCAAATCCTTACTTTCTAATGCTAATATCTTTTCATTTTCTAAATTTTCGTTCATTACATTACCTCCATATATTATTCATTCTTATTCTAATGCTAAAACAAAATTCTGACAATAAAAAATGGTGAGTCTCCCCACCTTTTTTATTATTCATTTTCTTTTATTTCATTATTTATTTCATTTTCCAATTTTTCATTATCTATTTCATTTTCATTGATTTCTATTTCTTCCACTTCATTGTTGTATTCTATTTCTTCCACGTCATTTTCATCTTCATTTTTATTGTTACTATCCATTAATATTGTTCCTAATGTTGCTACTCCTGCTATTACTCCTGCTATTCCTATTCCTTCGAATATTCTACTTTTAATCTTGAATTTCTTTTCTTGATCTTCATCAAATTCTCCTTCCTCAATTTTCTTTTTGCTTTTACTTGTAATAATTTTGCTTGCTACTACTCCTGTTATTGTTGTTGCTATTGCTCCAATTCCTAAACCTAATTTCATTTTTGTATTCATAATTACCATCACCTTTCTTTTTATTTAATATCTTATACTACAAAAATTAGCATTTATAAAATAAAATGGACACTTACAAATTTTGTAAGTGTCCATTTTCCTATATTGATTTGGCTTAGGTAAAGGAAATAAAAATAATGAATATTTTCTAATGTCCCCAAATGTCCTGCAAGTGTCCACCATCAATGGAATAAAATGGATATATCTATTTTACTAAACCCTCATGGACACTTACTATAGGTTCATATATATATAATATATATTATTATTATATATATAATAGGACAGTTTAAGATAAAGTATATAGGGGTATTTTTTTAATTCACCTATTTCCTCTTAATTTCTATCTTATTTTGATAATTTCTTTTAAAAATTTTAAAGAGAGGGGGATACCCCTAACCAAAAGTGTCCAAAATCATCATTTTTAATAGTTCTGCTCTTGGTGAAAGGAAAAAGCATGGACACCCTTTTATTCCCATTTGTCCATTTTTATTTTTTCGGCTTACCTGCGGGAAAAAAGCATGGACACTTTTTTTAAAAAGTGGACACTTCTATTTTAAAAGTGTCCACTAATAGGAATAACATGAAGATTGTCGTTCCATTTTATTAATGCTATACTTTAATCAGTAATTAAAAGAGAGGAGAGATATCAATATGTCTTTTAACAAACACACAACATTTTTAATTGATTTTAAAAATAATGATTTTGAAGTCATTGATAATGACTTAATTAAAACAGCCTCAGTAAAATTACCAGATGGTTTTACCTATGATCCTGATTACTTATATCTTAAGGTTAAAGCAGTTAGTGCTGGAGAGTATTGGGGCAGTAACAAGAATGATGATTATTTTCCTGAAACAGAATTATTAAAAGGATATAAAACATTCTTATCTGCTCACACATTTAAAAATCACGAAAATAAATTAATAGAAAAAGCCATAGGTGATGTACTAACGGCGGATTGGTCAGATAAAATGAAGTCTGTCTATTTATTAATAAGGATAGATAGAAGAATAGCGCCATCAATAGTTAGAGGTTTCGAAAAAGGATTTATGACCGATGTATCTATGGGGTGCAGAGTAGACCATGTAGTATGTTCTTATTGTGGTAAAGCTGCAAAAACTAGATTTGATTACTGTGAGCATTTAAAGACCATGAAAGGTAAAGTCATGGACAATGGAAAGAAAGTTTATGAAATCAATATAGGACCTAAATTCCACGATATATCTGCAGTATTAAATGGAGCAGAAAGAACTGCAAAAGTTGAAGGTCTAATTATCGAGGGAAGTAAAGTTGCATTTGTATCAGGAAAAGGTTTAGAGAAAACAGCAAGTATGATTGATAGTCTTGAGATTGAGGATATATTTAAAGTTGCAACAGAAAAACCTTATGAAGAATTAAATATGGAAGTGATAGCTTCTTCTTTTAAAGAGGATAAAAAATCAACACCTAAAGATGTTGATAAAGTAAAAACCAAAATAAGAGATAAGGCATTAGCTAATGCTTGTGATGAAGTTTCGAGAGATGGATTAAATATGTTAGAAAATATAGTCGATGTATTGAAGTTAAATTACTCGGAATATTGGGATAAAGCTAAATGCCAAGATATTGGAATGAAATTGAGAGAATTGTCTCAGATGAATAAAGTTCCTCCAGAAAAAGTATTCAGTCAATTTTTAAAAGTTTTAGATTTTGCAGCTATAGAATTATCTCCACTCGAAATTCATGATATCTTTTTCGAAGTCATGAATATGGATTGTCACGATTTAAGACAGATTCCATGTAGTTTGGGTGATAAATCTATTATTAGTAATAATAATTCTATAACTGAAAATTTAGGCATGGACATGGGAATAGGTCATGTTATGAATGTGATAAATGCTATTAAAAGTGAATGTGATTCTAGTGGATATGGAATGTTTAATAATCATCCAGCAGCTAAAATAAAACTTGTAATTATGAAAACAAGACCTCAAGAGACAAGCTTCAATGGTGACTTCCTTAACCACGACATCATGGATGGCATAGTATCTCACTTATTAGAATCTAGAAGTAATCATAGAAAGTTTGCATATCCTAGATTAGATAAGATTTCAAGAGGAGAAATAGAGCCAAAAAATAATAGAAATCATTTCCTACCAAATATATTAACTAAAGCAGCAAGTGAAGAAGCCTCTGACCTTACTGTTCCAGCTATTATGTCAGCAATGATTAATTCTGCATATCAAAACGATAGAATTAAAAGAGCTAATAACGGAGAGTTAAATGATGGTATAATGAAAATAGCAAACTATTTAGATGATAATACTTTTGGATTTGAAAAAACTGCAAAGTTAAGTACAATGAAAGCATTGATGGCTGGAATACCACTAACACTTTCTTATTCAGCACTCCAAAGAAGCAGAATAAACAATGGAGACCAGACATCATCATTTAATAGGTATATAGCTGAAAACCCTACAAATGCAGCATTCCTGTATTCTATGGTTACACCTGCAGGAATAAAAGCAATAAATAAAGGTTCGAAAGGAGCAGGAAAGTTAATTAAAGATATTTCTAAAAAAATTCCAAAACAAGCTGATGATTTCGATGATAATATTTTTAAAAATGCTAGCATCGATAGCGCTATGGAAGATAATGGTTATTCAAAAAAAGACATATCGATTATAAAATATGCCTCTGTACTAATTGGTGTCGGAAATGAAGATACTGCTGAGAATATACTTCTTGAGGGAAATTTAAAATATCAAGATATGGACGAGTACTTGAAAACTGCAAGTTCTTGCTTTAAAATAGAAATTGAAAAGCAAGCAAGCAATTTCATTAGAGATATTGGAGATTCAATGCTAGGTGATGTTATTTTTAACAATTCGAAAAAAGGTCAACTTGCAGGATCAATCCCAGGATTTCTAGCTGATGGATTAATATTTGCAGGTATAGGAAAAGGTATCGAAAAAGCTACAAATAAAATAAACAAGACAAAGAAGGGAGAAATGTTAAATGTCAAATAATTTTTATAGTGAATTTATAGAGGGTGGTTTTTTTGAAAAGAAAGCCTCAGAAAATGCTAACATTAAAAGTACATTAAGCAATTTAGATCCTGCGGTTCTTGAAAAATTAGCGCAAGAAATAGAAGGTTATGCTGATAATGAAAGTGATTTAACATTAGAGCAAAAATTAGCAGCAGAAGAAGATTCTGAAAAGGACAAAGAAAAGGACAAAGAAGAGAAAGATAAAGAAGAGAAAGAATCTGCTGATGATTCTGAAAAGGACAAAGAAGAGAAAGATAAAGAAGAGAAAGAATCTGCTGATGATTCTGAAAAGGACAAAGAAGAGAAAGATAAAGAAGAGAAAGAATCTGCTGATGATTGCGAAAAAGATGAAGAAGTCATTAAGCAAGCATATGAATTAGCAGAACAAAAATTAGCATCTAATGGTTTTTCTGTTGCAGATTTCGTATTTGAAAAATGCGCAAACGAAGAAGTTTCATTATTTATAGCTGAAAATGCAGAGAAGTTAGCTTCCTTATCAGACAAACCAATACTTCAAGTTGCCGATGAAATTTTAAGTACTTTATCAGAAAAATTAGGATAATAATATGAAGAAGGAGGCTAGTGTTCCAGTAAAATCAATTGAGGATTTTGCCTCTACTTTAGCTAAAAGTGGGATTAAGGGAGATCACAAAAAGATAATTGATGATACTATGTTTGCTAAGAATGGCACTGGTTCAATGATATTGGATTTTTTAACTAAAAATAAAGCTGGTAATAATCCTACTTACAAAAATTTCCAAAGAAAGCTTACGGATATTGATATGAAAGCTGGAGGAAAGGCGTATGATTTTCTCGACAAGAGAAAAGGGAAGATATCTCAATCTTTAAAAAATTCTTTCGTGCAAGAACATGATATCTTAAAGAACGAAGGAAAGAATGGATTACCAAGCGAATATATTAAAGTTAAATCTACTGGAGCATTGAATCCTCTATCTAAAAGTAAAGATAAGGTTGTGCCATTTGTTGGTTCTATGACACTTGCAAATCATCTTTTAGGCAACAAGGGAGATGGTGATATGAATGGGTAATGATAAGGAAAATTTAATAAATAAAATTGCTAACTGCATAGAAATTCAAGATATGGAAAAAACGGCAGCAGAACAAAAAAAAGTTTTAAAATTAGCATCAACAATGTTAAAAGTTGCTGCCGAAGACATAAAGGGTCTAAATCAAAAAGTTGCAAGTTTGGAATCTGAAATCAGTAGCTATAAGAAAGAAAAAGAACTTGCAGTAAAAAAGGACAAAGTAGATAATTTGACTGATTCCATGTTCAATAAGGGATTAATCAAAAAATCTGATATAAAGTCTAAAAAAGACGAGTTAATGAAAATAGCAAGCGATGCACTCGATGTTATGGAGGATACTATAAATCGTATACCAGTCAAAACAGCTAACGAAGGTTTATCAGATTTGACTTTTTTATATCAGGGTAATAATATTAAAGGGAAAGAAAATTTAAACTCAGCATTAGAGGAATATGTAAAATAATTTAAAGGGAGTGAATATTAAATGATTAGAGCAGAGAAAAGATTTGACGAATATTCATACAGAGATGCTTCAATGGACTTAACTCCAGGAGTGGTAGTAGAAGAAGGTCAATTCGTAACAATTAAAGCGGGGAAATTAGTTTTAGCTAATAAGGCTGATGTAAAAGCTTTTATGGCAATTGGTTCAAATAGACCAGGAAGAGATCAAGTTAGCGGAAGAATAGTAGGGAAAATTTCATTCTTAGTTGGTAACTTAATTGTTTCTACAAACAAATTTGATACAACTAAGACTTATTCAGATGATATGACACCATTAACAGTTGTAGCTGGAAATGTATGTCCAGCAGCAGCAGGAGAATTAATTGTAGGTTATGCTATTGGCAAACCTGTAAATGGATTCTTAAGAATAACAGTATAATAGAGAGGGGATGGATTAAAAATGGCAGGAATAATGGCTATAAAAACAGCGGCTGAAACGAATTCAGCTGATTATAATGTATCTAGATTATTGGAGACACCTGGTGCTTTTGAAAAATTTGCATCAGAAAAATTACCACAATTTATTAGAGAGACAAGAGATTATGAATCTTTCGGTAGACAGATCTTAGTTGTTCATAATGTTACAGGTGACGAAGTTCAAATGATTAACAATGAACCTTATGTTTACTACCCTAAAGATTTTGATTCACACTCTGCGTTCTATGGTGACGATATGCAAGTTCCTCGTTACCAAATTGAAGGTGACGGAGTTAACGTTGGTATCATCACTATCAGTTCAGATGATACAACTATTAATCTTAAGAGATTATTAGTTCAAAAGTTTAACTACTTAGAAAGAGTTAGAGAATTAAGTTCTCAATCTATGGTAAAAGCAGAAGATACAAAATTACTTGATCTTACTGAAAAATTAATATTAGGTAATGGAACAGCTAAAGTTCCAGAAAATATTAAGCAAATAGTAACATCTGCTGATACAATTCTATCTAAAAATCATTTAGTAGAATTAAAGAAATGTCTTTCTAGACATGATGTTCCATTATCTAATTTCGTTATGAATCAAATCAGAATTGATGATATCTTAACTTGGGCTACAACTGAAATCGACCAATTAACTCAAAGAGAAATATTGGAATCAGGAGCTAAGTATTCAATCTGGGGTGGTATTAAATTAATCCCATCAAGAATTGTTAATGAAAATGTAGTTTATGCTTATGCTGAACCTCAATATGTTGGTAGAATGCCAGTATTAAAGGATTTAACAGTAAGACTTACTCAAGTAACAAACAAGCTTGAACAAGGATTATTCATGTTTGAATTCATAGGAATGTATTTAGCTTCTCAAAAAGCTGTTGCAAAATTAATTCTTGAATTCGTTGATGGATCAGATAAAATTGCATTCTACGATGAAGATATTATGGCTAAGGGATTTGAAACTGAAACAAAAGGTTACGGTTCTCTTGAAGGAAGATAGTTTTAAGTTTATAATATAGGAGTAAGGCAGATGCCTTACTCCTATATTAATTTTGAAAGGGGAAATAAAAATGATATTAAAAGTTATAACAATTAAAGGACAATACACAGGAAGAGAAAGAAGAGGAGTAATGGTTGGAGGGATTCCTTTCCTACCAAATTTACCAGCTAAAGTTGCTAATGTTGATGAAAAAACATTTAAGTTCTTAAAAAATGGAGAAGAAAGCGGATGGTTTAAAATCACAGAAGACAATTATGCTAGATTCTTATCATCAAGAGGAATTGATATTAATGCTGATAAAGTAGCAGTGGAAGAAGAAGTTGCTTCTCTAAACGCACCAGGTGTTGATGCAGAAGATAAGGTAGAAGATAAGGTAGAAGATAAGGTAGAGGGTGAATCAGCTTCTGTAAATATAGAAGAAAAAGTAGAAGAAAAGGTTGAAGAAAAGGTTGAAGAAAAGGTTGAAGAAAAGGTTGAAGAAAAGGTTGAAGAAAAGGTTGAAGAAAAGGTTGAAGAAAAGGTTGAAGAAAAAGTAGAAGAAAAAGTAGAAGAAAAGGTTGAAGAAAAAAAGGGTCAAAAGAAAACAGCTACTAAATAATATGAAAGGTTGGTGATTTTATGTTCGTTGATGTTGGGCAAGAATATCAAGTTCAAGCCACGATAACAGATTCAACCGGAGGACTGGTTGGAGATGATACAGTCATAGTATCTATTTATGATACAAGAAGAAAAATTTATTTCAATGGAATAATATGGACAGAAGATGAATGTGAAATCACTATGCCTCATATCGGTAGTGGAGTATATTCATTTGTATTTGTTCCAGAAACAGAATCGATTTTTTCATTAACAATACGTGCTACAAATAATATTTATAGCCAAATAATAGGTATTGAGTCTATGAAAGAAAATGGTGGAATACCTATCAAAATAGATAGCTCTTTATTTTTAAATCAAGATGGTACAAACTCAATATTATTAGATATTAATAGTAATCCAATAATAGGAGTAAAAATATCATGTTACAATAAAGATACCAAAGAAATAATTGGTGTATCTCAATCAAATCAGACAGGTGAATGGAGTATGATGATCCCTCAAGGAACATACTTTTTTACTTTTGAGAAAGATGGCTTTATTTCAGTATCATTCGAAAGGACGGTGCTATAATGCCTATAGTTATGAAAAGGAAATATTCTCTCGATGGAAATTATACTGATGAGCAAAAAGAAAGATTAACTTCTTTAATAGATTTATTCAGAGTTTCTATCAGTGATGATGATCCTGAAAGAAATATTTTAAATAAAAAAACAAGTAGATATTCAGATAAACAAGTAATCAAATTGCTCGAAAGAGCCATAAAAGATATCAATGGTGGACAGCCATTAACCAAATTTACCATTTATGACTTTACTGATGATTCACTTTTAATTGATGGCACTGTTGTATTCTCCATGATTGCTGAGGGAATATTGCAATTAAGCAATAAGGTTGATTACAGTGATTCTGGATTATCAATAGCTCTATTCAATAAGTCTCCAGAATATCAAGGTTGGGCAGGTTTCTTATTACAAAATTATATGAGAGATAAAGCTGAATTCAAAGCAGCTTATATCGGAACTAATAGTCCAAGTATCTTCGTAGGTATTAGTTCTGAATTTGGATATTATTTTGATTAGTTTCAAAGAATTAAAAGCTGATGCATCGTTTGGTGTAGATTTTATAAATATATCTTTTTCACTAGAAGATACGGTGGAAGATTTAACAAGATATAGATTTGATTTATATATGAGCCTTGCAGAGAATGGAGATTTCAAAGTTATTTATTGTGATATCAAAAATTTTGAATTTAACGATTATTCAGCAAATTTATTAAATGAAGAAATACATCAATACTATAAAATAAAAGCTGTTAATTTAGATACGAATGAATTTATTTTTTCAGATTTTTTCTCAACACCATCAATAAATGCTGATAATTATTCTTATTATTTAAATTTTGTGTATAATGTTTATTTAGATAATGTCACTAATAATAGGAAAATGTACCTACTTAAAAGAATTAGAAGTGGAGAACGATGCGAGTGTTATGATGATGTTAGAGGTTCTAGAGAGGCAGATAGATGTACTATATGCTTTGGTACTGGATTTAAGGGGGGATATTATCCTCCAATTCCAATCAAAGTTAATTTTGCAAATGCTTCTTCATTAACTGAAGGTATGAATCCATCAGGAACAACTCAAGAAGAATCACAAGTTCAATTCTGGACTGTAGGATATCCATTAATTCAAGAGAATGATATTATAGTTGACACCATGACAAAAGACAGAGCAACGGTGATGTCATGGCAACCAAGTTATAAAAATGGCTTTCTTTTAAGGCAAACAATTTCTATGAATAAAATACCAGAAGCAAGTCTATTTTATAAAATTCCAATTATAGGTGGTGAATAAAATGTCTGAATATTTTGACGCAGAATATGAAATTGAATCAAGAATTACAAGAGGACTTAGAGCTATATTTGAAAAAGATAAGAAGTTTGTATATAATAAAAATCAGGAAGAGTCTCAGCTATTAATAACAATAGATTACCCTGACTCTTTAGTGGTAGCAGAAAAGCTGCCACACATAATAGTTTCTCAGGTTACATTACAGAATAATCCACAAACAACATTTGGGTATAATTTCTATAAAGATGTAACATACAATGGTATAGTCAATGGAGCTCAGCAGTATGCGTATATAATACCATACTCATTAACATTAGTTTGTTCTGGTCAGCAAAATACGTCAAAAGATTTAGCGAGCAGAGTTCATTGGTATACATCGTTTGCCGCAATAAACTATTTAAGTGAGAAATTAGGACTTCAAATATCAAATATATCAAAAGGTAATGCATCACCTTCTAAACAATATCCGGAAAAGATTTGGGATACACCAATCCAATTATCAGGAACATTATATTGGATAGGAACAAAAGGACCAGAAGATGCACTATACGATATAGATAAACCATTAAAAAATATCAATATCAAATTTAATTAATAAGAGAGGTGTTTGAATTATGGCATATTTAGAACCAGGCGTCTACTCCAAAACCGTATCGTTAAGACCTAATACAGGAACAGGTGGACCTAGATTAGTACCATTAGTTATCGGATCAGGTGACACAAAAATAAAAAGCATAGAGGTTTTAACTAGAGGTAGCGGAGTTACAGACACATTACCAAAACAAGCTTTGGAAATATTATCAGTTGGTTATACTTCAAGGAAAGCAGATTTTACATTAGGAACTGACTACAAGATTAATGAAGCTGATGCTTCAAAAGTTGAATGGTTAGCAACCGTTGGAGCGAAAGCACCAGCAGCTGGAGAAAGCTATAGTGTTACTTATATATCAGCAGTACCTGCGGATCAATATGTACCTAGAGTAATTGAAAAGTATGAGCAATTAGAAACTTATTATGGAACAGAATATAAAGTTGATGGTACATTAAACAACATCTTTATAGCTGGTGAAATTTTAGTTAAAATGGGTGTTAGTGAATTCATAATGCTTCAAGTTGATCCAGGAGAAGAAGGAGTTATCACTGGTACAGATTACCAAAAAGCACTCGATAAATATGCTCAATATATTGAGGAAATTTGGAGAATAGTTCCAGCAGATTTAGGAACTGATATCAATGCTGTCATTGATGGCCATGTTACTAAATGTTCTTCTTACGAAGAAAGAAAAGAAAGATGTGCTGTCTATGCAAGAGAAGATGCTTCGACATTAACTACTGCAGAAGATGTAATCGAAAAGGTTGGAGCTTACGCTCACTCTAAATATAATGAAAGAATATCTACTATCTACCCTGCGACTGCAACAATGACTATGAATAGTGGAGCGCAAGAAACTCTTACTGGTCAATTTATAGCAGCAGCTTATGTAGGATTAGAGTTTACCTTACCATTATATAAATCAAAAACAAGAGCAACAACAGGAATATTCGATCAACTTTTAGGTGTTCAATTAACTAGAAGAGAAAAGAATAAGTTAGCTGAAAAAGGTGTTATTATATTTGAGCAACCAGGTGGTGCAGACACAAATATAATTTGTAGACATCAATTAACTACAAATATGGATTCAGCAGAATATAGAGAAAATTCTATATTAGCATGTAAGGATTATACTTCTAAATACCTAAGAAGTATATTAGAAACTTATATCGGTAAGTATAATGTTACTGCTGATACAATAACAAAGATAACAGGCTCTGTTAATGCAGCTTTTGCTTCATTAATTACTGATCAGTATCTTATCGAAGGTCAAATAGTAAATTTAGCTCAAGATGAATTTAATCCAGATTCATTAATCTTAGATGTAAGAGTTAAAGTTCCATATCCATGTAACTACATCAAGTTAACTATTATGACTGAATAATTTTAAAGAGAGAGGTGATTTTAAATGGCTAATAGAGGACTAACTGATGTTTGGGAATTTAAGGATTCCCATTTAGATCCTAATATAGATGCTGCTGATGCAGACTGTTTTTTATCGGCAGCACGTTGCGTTTTGTATGTAAAACCAGCAAGTAAAAGTGGAACTAATGATAGTGATGAATTTACAAGAGTTGGTGTTGTTCAAGGATATTCTTGGGGAGAAAATAAACAAATGGAAATGGTATTTGAACTTGGTTCAGATATTCCATATTACATTCCAGGAAGAACAACAGGTCAAATTCAAATCCAAAAAATTCTATTATCAGGAGAAGATTTCTTAAATCTTGTATACCAACCAAATAGCTTTAGTGGTAAACAAGCAACACCAAGTACATGGATCAGAAGTTTGAGAGATATTAATATTCCTTTAGATATGATGTATGTATTCTATGGTCAAGGTGCTACTAAAGATAAATATGACGCTAGATACACAAGACTATTTAAAAATTGTTGGATACAATCAAGACAAGAAAG
>Ga0302159_10000135_pt1 | contig 16214 bp, 8 predicted proteins | sample I_Fen_E1_2_FD_193504 | JGI IMG/M metagenome (GOLD analysis project Ga0302159, IMG submission 193504) | Peat permafrost microbial communities from Stordalen Mire near Abisko, Sweden - I_Fen_E1_2 | ecosystem: Environmental > Terrestrial > Soil > Wetlands > Permafrost | place: Sweden: Abisko... | reverse complement strand
GGATGCAACGGCTGACATTGTTCCAAACTGGAAGCTGGCTAGCCCGGATCCAATGGTAACAGTAGGTCTGCGTTGCGAAGGATACCCCGTAGAAATGATTGTGCGCGGTTATCTTTGCGGAAGTGCATGGAGAACATACAAAAGTGGCGTACGTGAAATTTGCGGCGTAAAAATACCCGATGGCATGCGTGAAAACCAACGTTTTCCACAACCCATCATCACCCCTACTACCAAAGCAGAATTGGGTCGTCACGACGAAGACATCACCCGCGAAGAAATTCTAAGCCAGGGCTTGGTATCGGTAGAAGAATATGAGGCTTTGGAAAAATACACCATGGCACTTTTCTTGCGTGGAACTGAAATGGCTGCAGCTCGTGGCTTAATTTTGGTGGATACAAAATATGAATTTGGACGTCGCGATGGAAAAATCTATTTGATAGACGAAATTCATACACCGGACTCTTCTCGCTATTTTTATGCCGACAGCTATCAGGAACTTTTTGATAAAGGCGAAGCGCAAAAACAACTTTCGAAAGAATTTGTACGAGAATGGCTAATGGAAAATGGTTTCCAGGGTAAAGACGGACAACAAGTACCCAAAATGACGCCTGAAATTGTAGCCGGTATCAGCGAACGATATATCGAATTATTCGAAAATATAAGCGGTGAAGCCTTTGATAAAGCCGACATAGCCGACATTACAGCACGTATTGAAAAAAATGTTGTAGAATATTTGAAAACGGTTTAAACAATAAAACTCTGAAAACCAAACGATATTCAATTACGAATTATGAATTATGAATTTTGAATTGAAAAATCGTTTGGTAGTTACAGAAAAAGCCGTATCTTTGCACCGTCTTAATAGAAAGGACACACTCTGGAGAGATGGCAGAGTGATCGATTGCAGCGGTCTTGAAAACCGCCGTACTGCAAGGTACCGGGGGTTTGAATCCCTCTCTCTCCGCTTTAAAGGGTGTAAATCAGAAAGTTATCTGATTTACACCCTTTTTCACACCCAATAGTGCGTGTTTTAACATCTCGATACAATAACGATAAAACAGCATAGAATTTAGTCAAAACCCGACAACCTATACAAAACAACACACCCTATTCTTTAGGGGTATGATTCTTAAGTAAGGATTTATATATTTCAAGGGTTGAGGGTTGACATTTAAAGTGAACTCTTCTGCATAGCTATCAAAATTAAACAACCACCCCCAAAGAAGGTGGATTTTTAAGTTATATTAAAAACACCAAGTGGTACAAAACCTATATTTATCTTTCTATGTAAATACTCGATACTTAGCACATATTGATACTTCATATCGGTCTTATAAAGATACTCTATCAACAGTGTAGCCATACATTTTCGAGCTTTATAGGCACTATACGCCATCATAAACACACCCAATTGACTAGGTGATTCACTATTTCCATACGGTTGCGTTTCAATATCAGGAGAAATCGAGTATTGTAGTAAATGATCAGGAATCTGATCAGAAGTGATATTAAAGTTCTGACAAATAAATTCAAAACTTTCTTGATAGAGTTTTCGGCTATCTTTTTTCATTTCTTTATTTATTTTAAAATATTGACACTATTAAATATCAAGGCAGTTTTAATAAGCTGTTTAGCAGTTTCTTTAGACAAACAGCAATTAACACAAGCATCCAGTTCAAAGGCATCTTCCAAATTTACACCCTTGCCACTAAAATCATGGGCATATTTATGAGCAAACACCCAGCAATTCGGAGAATACTCAAATATAAACATCCTCTCCGATATACAACATAAAAAGTATCAAGTTGATTCATTTACATCCTTTACAATAACCCAAAATATAAAATTGGATATTGACTCTTAATCGCAGATTGTTTTTTTACATTTAAACTGCCAAAAAGTGTCTGAATAAATTTAATAAATAAAACAAGTATCTTGCCAAGCATTCCTGTTTGTAATGAACCTCAAATTTACGTATTTGTATCAGAGAAACAATCTCTTTTCAAATAAAAGCGCTTCCATAGGCTTAAATCTAATATAAATGGGCTAGCATATTGAAATGCCAGCCCATTTATTGATTATTCTTTAATTACTTTTTTAAATACGATTTTCTTTGCATTTTCTATTCTGACGAAATAGACTCCCGATGCAAAACGGTCGGTTTGTATGGTGGCTTTCCCTACGAAATTTCCACGGTAAATAACTTGTCCGAATCCATTTACTATCTCAATATTTAAGGGTTCGTTGACCTCTTCCGTCTCAATTTTTAATTCGTTCGAAACTGGGTTTGGATAAACCTTGATAATTTTATCATCATTGATATCCTGAACAGCAGTTGTTGTAATGTTGATAGAATTTGAGGCATCAGAACTACAACCTATCAGGGTTACGATTGTATAATACACTCCATTACTTGTGGTAGTATAGTTCTGGCTGGTAGCTCCTATAATTTCCCCATTTTGATTGCACCACTGGTTGCCTACCTGAGAGCTGGAACTCAACACAAATCCGCTAACAGAAATAGTTGGTTTAGCCGGTTTATCATTCACTGTAATGGTCAACGTCGCTGTTGATGCACACTGCCCTGTTGCAGCCGTAAATGTGTAAACCGTAGTTTTAGTATTGTCCAGTACTGGCGACCATGTTCCGGTAATTCCATTGTTCGATGTGGTGGGCAATGCGCTTAGCGTACTTCCTGCACATATTGTTGCTACCGCATTAAAGGTTGGCATTACGACAGGATTCACGGTAATGGTCAATGTTGCTGTAGTTGCACATTGCCCTGCCGCAGGCGTAAATGTGTAAACCGTAGTTTTAGTATTGTCCAATGCCGGTGACCAGGTTCCGGTAATTCCATTGTTCGATGTAGTGGGCAATGCGCTGAGCGGACTTCCTGCACAAATAGCTGATACTGCATTAAAGGTTGGCGTTACAACAGGATTCACGGTAATGGTCAATGCTGCTGTAGTTGCACATTGTCCTGCCGCAGGCGTAAATGTGTAAACCGTAGTTTTAGTATTATCCAATGCCGGTGACCAGGTTCCGGTAATTCCATTGTTCGATGTAGTGGGCAATGCGCTGAGCGTACTTCCTGCACAAATAGCTGATACTGCATTAAAGGTTGGCGTTACAACTGGATTCACAGTAATGGTCAATGTTGCTGTAGTTGCACATTGTCCTGCCGCAGGCGTAAATGTATAAACCATAGTTTTAGTATTGTCCAATGCCGGTGACCAGGTTCCGGTAATTCCATTGTTAGATGTAGTAGGTAATGCGCTCAGCGGACTTCCTGCACATATTGCTGCTACCGCATTAAAGGTTGGCGTTACAACAGGATTCACGGTAATGGTCAATGTTGCTGTAGTTGCACATTGTCCTGCCGCAGGCGTAAATGTGTAAACCGTAGTTTTAGTATTGTCCAATGCAGGTGACCATGTTCCGGTAATTCCATTGTTCGATGTAGTTGGTAACGCGCTCAGCGGACTTCCTGCACAAATAGCTGATACTGCATTAAAGGTTGGCGTTACAACAGGATTCACGGTAATGGTCAATGCTGCTGTAGTTGCACATTGTCCTGCCGCAGGCGTAAATGTGTAAACCGTAGTTTTAGTATTGTCCAATGCCGGTGACCAGGTTCCGGTAATTCCATTGTTCGATGTAGTTGGTAACGCATTCAGTGTACTTCCTGCACAAATTGCTGCTACTGCATTAAAGGTTGGCGTTACAACTGGATTCACGGTAATGGTCAATGTTGCTGTAGTTGCACATTGTCCTGTTGCAGGCGTAAATGTGTAAACCGTCGTTTTAGTATTGTCCAATGCCGGTGACCAGGTTCCGGTAATTCCATTGTTCGATGTAGTGGGCAATGCGCTGAGCGGACTTCCCGCACAAATAGCTGATACTGCATTAAAGGTTGGCGTTACAACAGGATTCACGGTAATGGTCAATGCTGCTGTAGTTGCATATTGTCCAGCCTTAGGCGTAAATGTGTAAACCGTAGTTTTAGTATTGTCCAATGCCGGCGACCATGTTCCGGTAATTCCATTGTTCGATGTAGTGGGTAATGCGCTAAGTGTACTTCCGGCACATATAGCTGCTACTGCATCAAAGGTTGGTGTTACAATCTGGGCACATCCTTCTGCCAATTGGAAAGAACCAAAGGATTTTAAACCTACTGCTTGAATATTGTTAAGCGTGTTTGTTCCAATGGTAGGGTATGTCCAGGTTGATGAAGCATATTTCCCTATCTGAAGATTAGACGCATTAACTGTAGCATCCAAATCTCCCGGTAAGTATGTGAACCCGGCGGTGTAAGTTGTAAATCCTACTCCGTAATTTGTCAATGTCCAATTTCGCTTTACACTTGCCGATGGAGATAAGTTTGAACTTGCAATAGTTGAATAGTCACCGGAAGTTGTTTTCGCCACAAGGCTTCCGGCAGTTGTAACCGAAGCCATTGTTACTGCAAGCGGAGCATAATTTTCCATTACATTATCACCAATTTCGAAGGTTGTATTTATATTTGTTCCTGTACTTACGCTTTTCTGTAAATTCCCAAACACATGCCCCGAGGTTCTTGATATGCTTCCTAAAGCAGGTATGATTATCGTATTATTACCTGTAGTAATAACGCCGGAGGTAAAGTTGAGAACACCGTTTACGGTTGCGTTTACACTGCCACCTAAAGTAAGTCCATTACTGTTATTGAGCGTTACATTATTAAAAGAGGTTGCTGTACTTCCGAGAATATTTTGAGACACATTGCCATTAAATGTAACGGTACCACTCAGTGGAGTGACTAACGCTCCTCCATTATTTATCCAGTCACCTCCAACTTTTAGGTTTAAACCGTTTGCATCCAATTGGGAGTTTGCTCCAAGGGTAATGTCTTTTAATATTGTAAGGTTCGAAAGTAGTCTGACTGTAGGTGTTCCTGTATTATTTGCCGTTAAGTTATAAACAGGTGCAGAGCTATTGATTCTGATAACAGAGCTTCCCGAAATGGAGGCACCTCCAATTTGCAATGTGCCACCAGTAACGCTATTAGTTGTTGCCAGGTTTTGATATTCGGAAGCAAAGCCGGATGTATTATGAATCGTGTTAGTACCTCCCGTCATTGTAAAAGAAGAACCGGATGTGATATCGAATGGAGCTACAGAAGCACTTGTAGAACCTGCTGTGTTTATATTAACAGCACCTCCCGATTGGTTGTATATTGTAACATCTGTGCCAACAGTTTTGGGGCAAATGCGAGAGGCTATATTCAATGTTCCTCCTTCAATTGTAATATAAGAACCGGTAAGATAGTTCAATGAATTGTCTGTAGCATTACCTATATTAGTTGTTCCGGCAGAACTTTTCAATAATCCGCTTAGCTGCCATGTCAGACCGGGAGAATTTATTGTTCCTCCGTTATTCCATATTCCGCCAGTTGCTCCGATGGTGGGATTAGTTGTAAAAGGTGTGATAACCGAATAGGTAGAGAGTTTAAACGTTCCACTTAAAAGTTCTAACGGGTTGCTGGTGGCGGATAAACTGACTGGTGACGTAATTTCAAGTATTCTGTTTAGAGCTCCTTTTAATACACTTAATACGTTGAAGTTTGTTGTGGAAGAGCCTCCTATTGTTTGGAGACTATTTGTGCCTGAAAATTTCACTTTACCGGCTCCCGCATTAAATGTTCCGTTGTTGGTCCAGTCTCCAGTAACATCCACTGTGTACTGCGTGCTGGCATTCATCGTTAAAGAAGCACCATTCTCTATAGCAATATTTTGGCAAATAGCTCCACTGGCATTGATGGATGGGCTGAATGGAGTCCCTGCTGGGATAATCACATTGCTGGTTGATGCAGGAACGCTTCCGCACCAGTTTCTGAGATCAAACCAATCGGAACTAAACGTTCCTAACCAGGTGACGCCGACACAATCGGTTGGTCTGATTTCAATATCATCTATACTAACCCCAAATCCGTAATTTGCTGTTGCCTCGAAAGCAATGTAGTAAGTTGATGATGGATTAGGAAGATTGATGCTTTCCATTGTCCAGTTTAAAATAGAGCTTGTATATACGGCAAGTTGAGTCCAGGCGTCGGTGGATGATGTACGGCAATAAACACGGAGGATGTCTTGTGAGCTGGCCCATTGTGGTTGTGTGTGCCAGAATTTTAGTACGGGGGAAGTACTTCCCGTTAAATCCAACGGAGGACTAATCAGCTTTGTTGTTACCGGAGTATAGTTAGCATTGAACAGGGTTGCATTTTTTAGTCCATTATGCGCAGTACTTGGAAATATATTACCAGAGTAACCACCTTTTTGATAGGACCAGTTGCTTGCTCCTGTAACATTCTCGCTTGTCCAACAACCCGGGATTACTCCACCTTCAAATCCTTCGTAGAAAGGAAGTGTACTTACTGAGTTGCATAAGGTTTGCACGTTGGCAACTGTTCCGGCTGAATAGTTCGTTGATCCATTCACAGCCCATATTTGGTAGTAGTAGGCTGTTGATGCAGATAATCCTGCTTGATTGAATGAGGACGCCGGACCTTTAAATAAAATTGTTCCTCCACCGGCCAAAACATCAGCTACATTGTATGTGGTTCCATTCGTAGGTGTACCAAATGTATTGCTTGTATTGTAGGCTATTATTACATCATTATTTGCAGCATTGTTTGTCCATGAAAGATTGACTTGTGCAGAATTAGCTGGAGTTGCCGTAAAATTGAAAAGAGGATTGACTGTAGGGCAGCTTATATAGCACAAAGATATTATCCCCGAACTCTCAGTGATATTATAAAGACCTCCATTGGTGTTTGCTGTAGCCCACGATTTAGAACTTGGCGTAGTAGTGTCATCAAAAGTCGTTTTATGCGAGGTGCCAGGCCAGGGACAGGCGGTGGTATTAACTACTCCATTTATAACTCCATTGGCGACTGTAGCATTTGCAGCCATTGGTAGTATGCCTTGATGAGCCCCTGCATTTATATCGTTTGTGCTGGAGTGGGTTGTTATATAATCACCGTCTACATGGTAAATCATCAGCCCATGTCCCGGGACCGATGCATTGAATCCTGTTTGTTGGCGGTTTTCCAGCAAAAAGTATTCATTATTTGTAGTTGTGTTGTATCTGTAAATAGTGGGGTTGGCTTTAATGTCATTTAAAGTGATAGATGCGTCTGCTGTAAGTAAAGTAGGGATAACCCAATGTGATCTTATTTTGTCATATGGATTCATGTGAGGAGGTCTGCTACCTGCCGGATTTCCGCCCCAACTCCCACTTGCCATTAAGTCCCAGTATCCCATTCCGTCATACTGTCCGTCAGTGGCATAATTTGTATCATAATAGTCCATTGCACCACACACATGTCCGAACTCATGGCAAATAACTCCTATTGTAGTCATGGCAGTTCCAACTGTTCCCTGTAATTCGTTAGAACATGAATATTTTGAAATTTTTACACCATCACATACCATAGTGGATATACCGCTTGCATGAGGCCAAATGGTATTCACCGATGCACCGGAAGCTTCACCATAACCGGCATAAACCACGTATACACCATCCACAGTGCCATCGCCATCGTTATCAAACTCAGCAAAATTTACATCTTTATCGGCTTGTGTAATTGCTTCAGTAATTAATGCTCCAGGATTTTTGTCGCTTCCGCCTGTGCTAGAGGTGTTAGCGCCATAATAAGCCATTTCGTGTGCCGAAGTATACGGCCCAGCTACAGTTGTACTCACATTGAATTGGTTGTAGGACGTTTCAAGAAAATAGTCTTTTACACTCCCCGTAGCTCCATTCAAATTATAGCCGGTCTGATTCATCAATGCTTCAAAGTCGGCTTTTGTTTTTGTAAATGCTTGATCAGTGAATCCGATAAGTATCATTACCAGCTTTCTAGTTCCTAAAGGACTAAATACTTTATCGATATTTGAACTTTTTTGGAAAGAGCTAGTACTACTTGTTCCAATACTTTTTTGCATTGAACTATTTGACGTATTGTCTGCAGTATGTTGAGTTTCCCATATAGATTTCAGAATATTTACTTGTTTTTGACTAAAATGAATGTCTTTCGATGTTTTGCTAAGAAGTGCCTTGTCGCTTAGTGATCTCTTGCTTGCTTCGCGTGCGAGTCTGCCGGAACATTTAAGGTCACCATCTACATTTAAAACGGCATATTCCCATCCATCTTTGCCATTATTCAATAGTTTATATCCATCGGTGGTTTCAGCCCAGTGTGCTCTTTCATCTCCTTTTAATGTAATAGTGACTTGTGTTCCATCTGGTTGTGAGTATGTGTACGGATAAGGATAAGCAGAAACGGCAGTGCATTGAAGACTATGAAATAATAGTGATATAGTTAGGGACACGCACATGTAAAATTTTTGCATATATTTAATTTGGTATTAGTGTCTATTAGCTCTTTATTCTATTTTTAATCCATTGATTTTCAAATATACTAATATGCAAGGATATAGGCAAACTCATTAAGTAAATTATTGTGTCAAAAAAGTTGTTTTTATATTATTTATTTACGTTATTTTTTAATGTTCTCGAAAAATGATTAAATGATTTACGTTTCATTAAAAACACGATGCAAATTCATTTATTTACAACTATTCATCTATTGTACAACAATTTTTGTGAATAAAGTCAAATTTATATATTGAAACTATGTATTTATATCTAAAAATATATGTAGTCTTTTTGTTAGCTTTTGTAATAGAGGATATGACACTTATTTGCGATCTTTCATCTTTATTGATTTGATTCAAACTTCCATTTTCTTAACTTATATTTAAATTTTAAAACATGTATAAATTATAATTAATCTTTTGTAAAGTAACATGTTTTTTGATTACTGTACAATATTGTCATTGAAACAAAATTGAATCTAATACCCTTTGAAGTTGGAATATAGAGTTAATAATACACTAAAAGTCCTAAATCATAAAAGTCTAGGTTGAAAATATTTTCCGTTACATGTTATACGATTTGTATCTACTCGGTGAGGTTTCAAATCAACCAGTTTCAAAAAAAAAACACTGCCTATCTAACTTGATAAGCAGTGAATTATATTGCATATATCAAATTGTTAATTGAAATTGCGCAAATATATAGGTTTTTAATCATATACTAATACCTCTATACGGCACATATAGGGTACACGAGAAATAAAGATTTGTTCATGTTCTGACTTCTCTTGAGTAATTCAAGAGTGGTCGTTTGGACTTAATGTTTGAAGAAGTAAAAGAGCATAAATATCGACAGTTATGTATGCTCTTCAAAAATAGAATCAGGAATAGTTGGTGTTCAAATCTTAAACCGTCTATTTTCGCCTTGTTTCTGTTTTGGACTAATCCCTAAATCTTTCTGAAACTCCTGATATTTCTTTTTGAACCATTCGGTTATTTCTAAGTTATCGACAAACAATCGAAGTCGATTAGGCTCAGCACTGTCTTTTTCTATTTTAGCGATAGAGTGATTAGTTTCAAAATCACGTTGATGTTCTGCCGAAAAGAGTTTTCCTTTAAAGCCTACTGGTTTCATTGTAAGTATCTTCCGTGTTAATTCTTCGGAAAAACCTACTGTTTTGCAGAACTTTTCAACATTAAGTATATCTCTGATATTCGGAAACAGCTTGTATATCTTTCTTAGTTCTTCACGAAGTTTATCTGTAGTCTTTGTATATTCAGTCTTTAAGTTGTTTGCCTGCTCGTTTAACTGCTCGACTTCATGATTGAGATTTCTGTTTTCTGTTTTTAGCTTTTCTATTTCCTGTTGTTGTTTTTTTACTTTGGAATTATCAAAGACAGAACTTATCCCTTCTATAGCGGAAGTAGCAACATTTACCGCTGTACTCTTAAATTTCTCTGTTTTAATTTCGCTCTTGATTTTTGATAGCTCTTGAGTTACCCGTTCCTGCTGTTGGAGTAAGTTGCCTATATTTTCCTGCACACTTTCTGTCTGTGAAAGCAGTTCACGATAATACTGTGAGGTGGATACGTGCTTGGCTTCAGAACCATCAATGCCACGTTGTAAGCCATATTTTGTCATTGCTTGGGAATAACTATTCTGATATTCTTTGAGCTTTACACGGGACATTACATCATCGGCACAAAGGCGAACATTGTCTATGCTTTTCTTGTGGTATTTCTTTTTTGTAGTGGATTGTTCCTGTTTGGCTTTTCTTCGTTTTCCAGTGGTTATGGGTACTACGGTTGCGTGAATATGCGGGGTCGTCTCATCCAGATGCAAAACTGCAGAAACGATATTATTGTTTCCGTATGTTTTCTTAAGCCACTCCAGATTATCCTTACACCAGTCATGAAGCTGCTGGGTCGACTCTATTCTTTTCATATCGTCAGGACTGCCGGTAAGTAAAATACGAATTGCTCTGACTTGGTTCTTTCCTATTTTTCGGGTCAAGCCTGCACTCTCTAATCTGTGTTGGATAGCATGTGTCCGATTGCTGACACCTTCGGGAAACTGAACAAGTTCTTTGTTCAAGTGAGTTCGCAATGGGTCGGCATTTTTTGGAGAGATGGTGCGCTCTATGTGCGCTGACATTCCGGCGTCAGTGCCGGAGGTTTTTTCTAGATGGAGAACGGCGTAGCCCATATTAGTTAGTTAGTTAGTTAGTTAGTTAGTTAGTTGGCTTGTTTACTTGTTTGTCGCTTTGTTGTTTTGTTGTTTTGTTGTTTTGTTGCGATTACGTTGGCGTCGGCGTCTGCGTTTCTAAAATCGAAGATTTAGTCTTGGGTTTCCAAAGGGGTTTGCCCCTTGGCTTAGTGGGCTTTTTTAGTGTAGTGCAACGAAGCGTAAAGAAAAAGCCCTAATAAGCTATGGCATTATTTATAATGCCCGTTACCGGCTGCGTGCTGCCCATTAAAAATCGAGAATAAAACAAAGCAGATCCAAAGTCTGCCTATAACTTCATCCTGTTACTGAGTTTCTTTGTTTGCGTTTTCTTCCCATCCTGTTCTGTTGGCAGCTTGTTTTCTGGCAATTTATTTTGGGGCAAACTAACTTTTTCCAACAACTTTTTTCCACATAGAAAATCATTTACGTCCTTGGACTCCTTGTAATGTATCGACTGGTCTGAAAGCTTTGACCCATACCTTGTGCCAATTTCATTCGTCGAGTGTATGCCTGCTTGATCATTATCCAGATAGCAGTATATTCTCTCGTACTTTTCAAGTCTATCAAGCAACTTTGATGTATTACTCACAGAGTTTAAAATATAGTAATCCTTTTCTTTGAATATAGATTGGTCGGGATTGTGGCGTAACTTCAAAACCAGATAAGAAAGAAAGTCGATAAAGCCCTCAAAAACACTACACGTTGATTTGCCGTTATCAATGATTGTTATTGCCTTTGGAGCAATGCACCCCTTAAAGTATTTATTCTGCGTATCATATCCGCCCCATTCGTTAGGAAATGCGATGGCAAAATAAGGTTTGCCCTTGCACGTATAATAAACCTCCTTACAATACTGCTGTGCCAAACCGATCGGAATCATTCTTTCATTGATATATTGAATTAAGGCTGTATTTGCTAATGGCTTTAGCAAAATATCTTCCAATCCTTCAAAAGATTCTTGCTGGCGAAAAGAAAAAGAAAGCGGTTTGATATGCGGTATCTTATCTTCTATAGATTTTAATGCCTGAGCAACACTAGCTGTCCTATGTAGCATCATTGCCAGCTTGATGATATTCCCTTTGTCATCGCTGCCGAAGTCGTGCCACAGGTTCTTATCTCGGTTTACTTTGAATGACGCTTCGCTCTCTACCCGAAATGGAGACATATACCAAAGGCTGTTGCCTTGTCCTCTGACCGGAGTAATACCGTAACTTTGGAGATATTCCTCAATGGCTATTTTTTTTGCTTGTTCTGTATTCATAATAATAACAATAATGAAAAATTGAAATGGTAATTTGAAGCTTGAGATTTGAGACTTGAAATGGAAATAGTCTTTTTCTTTTCGCCAGCAAAAACTCTTTGTGGCGAAATGGGGATGTATAGTGGTTTAGTTTACTTTGTATATATAGACAACATACTAAACTAAACCGCTTGTGTGAGTTAATTGGAAAAGGTTTACTTTACTCTATACTATATATACCCGGAATAAACTAAACCATTTTTATCGATACCCATTAGTAGTGAAAATCCGGATTATACTTGTACTTTTTCCCTTCTTGCACAACGATTCTCTTATTGGTCAGAAAGACCTTTAATCCTATGATTTTGTTTCTGCCATATTTATACCCGACTGATTCGTAAGCTCTCTGTAGAGAATCGATTAAAGTGCTGTAATTATGTTCCTCATCCTGTGCAAAAGTAAGTTCCAACGCTTGGCGATGTTGCTGCTGCGTGAGAGCCTTATAATCAAATCCTCTTTTGGGTGCTGTTTCATTAGGGTGGTAATCCTCTATCAGTTCAGGGAGTGCTAACTCATTAATCCTAAAAGCAAACTGCTCAAACTCTATAGTTCGCATATGTACAGATGAGACAATGCTTATATCCTTATCAAACTCATCTTTGGCTATCTGTAATATTGTTTCTGATTTATTATTCAGCTCCGTACCGATATGACCACGTGAATTATCATCGCCTTTGTTTTGGTGCAACACTGTATGAATATGGATCTGCTGTTCATCTGTCCACTGCATCAGTTTGGATATAAGGGTAGTGGCTTCACTTGGAGAATTTATGTCATACGCCAAATCCCTTATACCGTCAATAATGACAAGCCCTAACCCTTGCGTGTGATATATCGCTTTCTCTATAATGGCAATACGCACTTTTGGTGTAAACTTTCGCAAAGCGAGAAATTCGAGTTTATCGGGCTGTCTGTCTATCGGTAGTTTAGCCAACATTAAAATACGTTCCATTACCCGGATACAGTGGTAAGGGCTTTGTTCGGTATCTACATACAGAATAGTGGACTTGTTCGGGGGAAGTGTAGCACGATACCGAAGTACTGTACCATTTATCATGGCAGCTGCTACAATGGCACAAACATTAAAGGTTTTCTTACTCTTTGCTTTTCCTGTTGATGCGCTGAAATTTCCCAAGGTGCCTATTACTGAATCACTAATGCTTAGCACTTCTGGAGGTTCTGTAAATTCATCGGTCACACGTAATCGTGCACTTTCCCAAAGGATATGTATATCCTTTTCAGAGTTTTGTTCTTTTGTTGTTGTCATAGCCTTATCCCCTACCTCCTGTTTTACGACCTGCCAATTCAATGGCAAGCTGAGCATCAACTATAATTTTACGCCCTATCTGAGTAATAGCACGATCTATTTTTCCGCTTTGTTTTATACGGTTAGCTGTGGGCATACTACAACCGAAAAGTTTAGCAATACCAAGTATGCCGTAAACATACTTTTTAGTCGTATCGACGATAACGGTCGGTTGCTGTGCGTCTGTCGCTGGGGAGTTCTGGTGAAGAAACAGAAACTCTTCACCTGTCATTTGCCAAAGGGGTTTTTGCCTTAATTCTTTAATATTCATATTTTACAATGTTACGATTAAACAATAGCCTTGTACTTCGGCTGTGAGGTTCGAACATTGCAAAAATAGGATGGGATGACCCTGGAGTGGAGATGGAAAATTCAAAATAAAAAAGCGCTATTTCTGAGATAATCAAAGAAATAACGCTTAACAAAAGTTCAAAAACATGGTTGCACCTTGGTAGGTGATAGAGAATGAGACTATATGGTATGAAGTTTAAAAATTTCGTCAACATTTTTGGCAAATAACGTATCATCACCGGTAGCGTTATCACTAACAACATCCCGATATCTTGATGAGTAGTTTGATTCATCTTTTCCAAGTCTATGAAGAATCACATTTATCCAATAATTTTTCAGTTCTTTGTTTTTAATACATGTTGAAAATTTATGTAAAACATAGTAAGCCCTTTTTATCGCTGATTTTTCTATTTTTAATGGGGAGTATAGCTCCAATAAATTTATGGATTTATAAAACTCCAATTCTGACAGACTCTCAAAAAGAATCCCATCACTGAGTTTATATACGGAGTAAACTAACCCCATGGGAAAATAGGGAGCTAAATCTGCATTCTCAATAAATGTTTTGTATTTTTCGGTCTCTTTAAAATTATCTTTTATCTCATTTAATAGATATTTACAGAACACATAAATTTCAAAGTGATAATCATTTAACAAAAATCCATATTGGTCATAAACGGTTGACTTATAATATTCATCTTTGCTCGGTATTTCCGATTCAATTCCTAAGATAATTTTCAACTCTAAATTTGATAAGGTGTCAAAATGAGGATGCCTTGCTTTGTATGTATCTAGCATGAGATCTTCTCTTTTGTATTGTCTGAAAAAGTTCTTATGTTTTTCATACATTCCAATTATATCGGCTGCAACTTCCCTTAAATCATTCAAAATTTCAATCCTTTCAGCACTTAATACTTCGGGGGGATATTCTTCTATTATTTTCCATTCGGTGATACATTTCTCATATCCGGTTCGAAAAATATCTTGAGAGTCATAATTAAAATCAGTTCCTTCTGTATTGAGCTCTTCTATCCAATACTGCTTAATGTCCATTAGTATAAAATGCAACATTGACTGTACAACTTCTTTTTTCATAAACATGTTTTTTACAGTTGATTAAACTTACTCATAGCATTCGCTTTAATATCATCGGCAACGTCAATATAAGGTTTCATTGCCTTGTAATCGCTGTGCCCTGTCCATTTCATGACCACCTGAGCAGGAATACCTAGCGATAGGGCATTGCAGATAAATGTACGACGTCCTGCATGTGTTCCCAGCAATGAATATTTAGGTGTAACGGTATCTATACGTTCATTCCCTTTGTAGTAAGTTTCCCCTACGAGCTCGTCAATTTGGGCTAATTCGGCCAACTCTTTCAAGTAGTCATTCATTCGTTGATTACTAATAACCGGGAGTGCTTTATGCTCTTCAAAATGCACATCTTTATATTTCTCTAGTATGGCTTTGCTGTGTTTATTCAAATCAATAATGAGGCTGTCAGCCGTTTTTATTGTAGTGACTTCAATATGCTCCGGTTTAATATCACTACGTCTCAAATTATGCACATCTGAATACCGGAGACCGGTGAAACAACAAAACAAGAATACATCCCGTACACGCTCCAAATATTGCTTTGTTTCAGGTATTTTATATTCACGCAATTTGGTAAGTTCTTTCCATGTAAGAAAGATTACCTTTTTAGGGGTATTCTTTAGTTTAGGTTTGAATGTGTCATAGGCTGTGTTTTGATTATATCCCTTTTTGGAACTCCAACGGAGAAACCATTTCAAAAAACCTATTTGTTTGCCGATAGTACTGTTGCGCATATCTTTTTGGTCTCGTAGATAATCAACATAGTCAGTTAGTTTTGGCTCACCAAAAGAGTCAAAAGACAGAGTTGAATCAAAGTCTTTTAAATGATTTTTGGTCGCTGAAAATTTTTCGTAAGTAGAATCTGTCCAGTTATTTTGTTTTCCGCACTCTTTGACAAACTCATCGAAAACGGTTATGAAATCAATATCTGACTTTTTCGGCTTGGGATCAGCTTCCAAGATAGGTTTGTGCTTGGCATTAAAAGCTTCCTTTATCTGTATAGGGGTTGGCACGATATTTTGCACCTCAAATTCTTTAAAGAGATTCTGAATTTCAGTGTAATACTGTAATAAATTGGAATTAATTTCGGATGCACTTTGTTTGAGCTTATTGAAACAGCCATTTTTAATCCGCTGTTTGTCACTATCCCATTTGGATACATCAATACGATAACCTGTTGTAAACTCTATACGCTGACTTGAGAACACCACACGCATACGGATAGGGACGTTCTCTACTACCGCCACACCGTTTTTCTTTCGGCTCTCTAAGGCAAAAATGATATTTCTTTTTATATTCATAATCGAGTACTATTAAAATCAACACCCAAATATACACCCAATATTTGAGATACGCAATGATATTCTAATAAATTTAATAAAATTCAATTTTGTAATAACTTGTTTATTAGCACATAATTGCGTATTTATGATCTTGTGTGATTATATAGGTGATAGAGCCTTCCTCTCCGCTGAAAAAAGTCAATATAAAAAGCCCTACAAACGTTCTTTGTAGGGCTTTTTATATTGACTTTAAATAGGTTGGTCACTGTAAACAGAAAAAAAGCTGCAATTAATGTGG
>Ga0302159_10000128_pt1 | contig 16629 bp, 17 predicted proteins | sample I_Fen_E1_2_FD_193504 | JGI IMG/M metagenome (GOLD analysis project Ga0302159, IMG submission 193504) | Peat permafrost microbial communities from Stordalen Mire near Abisko, Sweden - I_Fen_E1_2 | ecosystem: Environmental > Terrestrial > Soil > Wetlands > Permafrost | place: Sweden: Abisko... | reverse complement strand
ACTATATTACTATTTATATTAGCACCCATTAGATATACACTCATGAGATTTCTAGATAATGAATCTGTATTATCTGTTTGTATATCTTTGCTAGATACTTGACCAGTTGTAGAAATAGTATTATACATTAAAGATTTACTTTCCATACTATCTGCTTTAGGACCAGAAAACTCTTCAAGACAATGATCTAATCCAAGTATTCCCAAAGATTCTAACTCTCTATCTGTAGTTTTTCCCCCTTTATCTGCACCAGACAATTGACCATTTTTCATATCTCTATTATCTATATCTATAGCAACAGAGTTTTTATGTGTAATGAATTGTTGCATCTTCTTCATAGGAGGATAAATGACTAAAGCTTCTTTAGAGTTTACTGCTACCCCGTTTTCATCTTTATATATATAAGGTAGTGAAACTTTCTCCATTAAAGGAACTCCTATAAAATTTAAAGCTTCTTTTATATCACCCATAGTAGGTTCAACTACCCAAGGTTTATGATGAAATCTATACGGGAAATCTAGAGAAGCAAATTTATAAAAATCATCATTACTCATTTTTGCAAATAGATTTTTATAATACTCACTATTAGTTTCAGACTTATCCATCTTATCAAAGAATTTATATATAATAGCTTCTATTTCTTTTCTTAATTTATTATCAATTTTATCAGCCATATAATCCCTCCTCTTTAATAATATGTTTTTAAAGAGAAAAAATAAAGAGGAGACTAAGCTCCCATTTTTATTTGAATGAGCTTTCCATAAATTGTATATCTTTATATTGTGGATCGTATTTTGGTTTATAATTAACATACAGCAAATCATTTTTATTCCCATTATAAATTTTAAGTCTAAAGTTAGTATTTGTATTTACTGTGATAAAAATAGTTTCTATATCATTCTCTTTAATAAAATCATATACATTCTTATTTTTATTTTCTAGTTTCCATTCTTCATATATTGAATAATATAATGGAGATGATAATGAAAACTTAAAACCAGATTGTTCTTCATCTCTTAATGGACATAATGTTACACTGATATTTGTATATAGACCAGTGTTACAAGTCTCATTTACTACACATTTATTAAGAATATATTCATCATTTATTATTTTGTCTATAGCATCTATCATCTTTTTAGCATTAGGAAATCTATCTTTCATTTCTAATAATATTGTTTTTATTTTCTCTTTATCTTTTGTATGTATATATTTTGAAACAGCATCCTTCATTTCTTTTTGTGTACTTTTTATTCCTACTAAATTTGAATAAGTAGGTATTTTAATTTTTTCCATCTATATCACTCCTATTGTTTATTATTAAATCTATTATCTTAGTATCCTTATTTATATTATTTCTTAAATCTTCATTAGTATATTTTCCACCTTTCATTTTTAACAAGATTCCCATTTTTATCATTCTCCTTCATAATAAACATTTTACCTCTCTTATATCAATCATTTCTTATGTATATTATAGATATTGATTTCTCAATCTCTATTCTATTAATTATGTTATAATTTTAATTCAGTTCTTATAGCAGTTTTGAAATCGGTGACCATATCATGATTCATTGTAATATCTATTATTAATTTACCTGTTTCTAAATCTGTACATAATAATTTTCTGTATGAAAAATCAGTAAAACCTAAAAGGTATTTTTCTAAACTAACAAATGTAATTTTCATACCTAAAGATTCTATTTCTTTTACATCCTCATTTAACAAACATCCAATAATACTAGATACATCTTTTTCAGTAGCACCTTCTAAGTTTAAAATAAGATTAAATTTGTTTTTCATTTTAATACATCTCCTTTAAATAATATATTTTATTCATATCTATAATATATAACTATATTAATTTACTTTTACAATCTAAAATATAAGGGAACTAATTAGTTCCCTTACTTGTTTACATTATATACACATAGAGCTACATATTTCACTACAGCTTTTTGATAAGAAGATGCTGTAGCAGGTCTATTTCTTCTCTTTCTATATTGTGGTGAATTTTCATCTAACCATTTCTCTACAATTTCTTTCTTTCTTATTTCATATTGATCCTTTGTATTTGGTTTAGGAACAATAGATAAAGCTAAAAAATGTGGATCATTAATATCTTTAGTGTCTGATTGAGAAAAGAATACTGTCAACATACATCTTATAAATTCTCTCATATCTGGTATATTACTAGATTCATTTATTATAGATGTCATTATTTCTCTTAATTCGTCAGCACTTACATATTGATCTGATGATGATATACACCATGTATAATTAACTCTATTATTATTCATATAAGTCATAGACTTTTCTAATATTCTTTCCATTCTTAATGAATCATTATCAGCCAGATGATAACTGGTATCTGATAAATTATCACTATCATATGTTAAATATGTATCTTTCTTTGCATATACATCATAGTATACTTCAGCAATATTTTGTATAAATGATTTGATTCTATTATGTAATTGTTGAATCACATAAACTACATCTTCATCATCAAATGATTTGAATTTACTACCATAAGTATTATACCAAGTACTTCCTATAGAACGCACAGCTTTAAATACATTACCCTCTTTCTTTATATCAAACCTTCCACTTAATTCATGATTAACAACATATTCTATTACATGTCTATATTCAGAAGGTTGTACTTTAGGAAAAGATGAATAATGTATTGATGGGTAGAATTTACCAGAGAATGACATATAAGCAGTATACATTTCTAATTCTTTTTCTAGTTTATGTAATAAACTATATCTTACTAAGCATAATATAGTACAAGTGAACGAATCTTTAGCTGCTCTAGGATTGAAGTTGGCTATAGGATAATAATATGTATTTTTTACAATCTCCACGACATCTTTTTCTGCCATACCTAAGGAATTAAAGAAATCGTCTATATCTTCTTGTCCAAAATATATTCTTGAAGCAGGGGCTATATCATACAGATCTTCTTGTCTTTTTTCAACGAATCTACCAAAACATTTTTTTAATTTATCTTTATTCAATTCATATTGTTTACTTACTAAAGTATATAATTTATCTTTGACTACACTTTCAATTTTCATATAAACACCTCTATTCTTATTATATTGTTCAAGAATAAGTGTATCATATAAAAAAGAAAGAGGGTTTTACTCCTCTTTTGTTTTATTTATGTAATCTAGCTGCTATGACATTATCTTTAAGAAGTTTTTGTCCTGATGATATTGAGCTTTGTGGTTTTATATCACTTATATTTATTTCTATCGTTTCATTAGAAGTAACAGCTTGTATATGATAAGTTTCATCAGCACCGAATATATACTTAATTTTATCTCCTTTAGCTAATTTAATTACATTACCTCCAGATTTTCCTCTTTGTAATGTAAGTAGTCCTAAAGCATCAAATTTATTTATATATCCTTTTTCTGTTAACACAACTAAATCTGTCATGTTAGGATTTAATACTACTAACCCATCTATAAAATCAGCTTTCATTGATTTAGATCCTGATGTACTTCTCTTTAAATGAGGTACTTGTGATATATTATATCTTAACGCTTTATTATCACTATAAGCAATTATATCCAATCCGTCAGGACATATCACAACATCATTTATAAAGTCATTATCTCCAACAATCTTAGCATATATCAATCCTGATGGGGTAGCTCCTAAAACATCTTCTATATCGAGTTTCTTTATATTACCTAATCTAGATTGAACTACTATAAAGTGTTTTATTTTTCTTTTCATCAAATCTTGTAATACGGGTTCAGACATAACTGTACAAATATTTGCAGAAAGATTCTTTATAATCAATCTTATATCACAACCATTAGAAGCTTTATCTGATATAGGAAGTTTATGCACTGGTAACTTATACACTTTTCCTATAGTATCAAATATTAAAATATTTTGTGTATTGTCTATCTTTAATATTTGAACAGCCCTATCATCTTTTAAAGAACCTACTGGATCATTGGCTGGAATTTTCTTTATGAAATTCTTAGCTGTTATGATAAGTTTAAATTCTCCTTTAGGAATATTATTTATAACAGATTTATCTATGAAGGTACAATTTCTTTTCTTACCATATTTCATTTTCATTTCTAATAATTCTGCCTCTATATCATTATCTAATATATCAGTATTAAGAATTTTCTGTTCATAATTGTTTATATCCTTTAAACATTCTTGTACTTCATATTTATATTGTGCTAAATATCCTTCAGATAATTTATATATTTTTTGTTCTAATATAAATTTAGATTGTCCTGTAGTTAGACCTATATTAGATACTAACCATTCTATTGATGAATTCATATCAGTGTCTTTTTTCTTTCTTATCATGCTAATTATTTTCTCTATTTTATTTGATGATAGACATTTTACATATGCATCTTTCTTTGATAATTGGGTTCTTATATTTTGAAGTATATTATAATATTTTCTAGTTAGTCTAAGTCTATCCCACTCAAGCCATTCTTGAAGAATTCGTTTTTGTCCCCAAACAACCGAATTGTATTTATATAAGATCTGATAATTTTCAGTTACAGTGTGTTGCATTTCTGTATGTCTGTATATCATATCCATAACAAATTTAGGATCAGAACCTTTCTTTAAAATAATCAAACAACCCATCTCTTTAGGTCCTTTAGATTCATCAGAACATATATCTATTACTTGAGGTAATACTTTATCTTCTAATAATTTAGTTATTTTTTCTCTAATAGCATTTAATGTTACATAATCTGGTGTTGATATTATTTCTACAGCAGGTAATCCTAAATACTTTTTATTGTCTCTAATCATTTTATTATTTACTTCTGGAATTACAATCATTCTTCCTCTTACGATATAACTTCCATGTCCAGTATTAGCTATTGCTTTCCAATCTGTATTTATAATGTCACATTCAGCACACTGATCTGGAGGTAACACAACCTCGTAATTAGGATCTCTTAATAATCTTATAGCTGCATCATATACTTCAATATTATTGTGTTTTGATATTACAGACATCATACCTATACCAATCGCATAGTTACCATTTATTAATATTACTGGAGATCTAGAAGATAAATATTGTACCTCCATATCATCATTATCAAATGTTGGAACCCAGTCTACTATTTGTGGTGTAGATTTAATGTCAGAGATATAATTATCAAGTGAAAATTGAGATAAATATAAATCAGTATATCTCGATGCAGCTTGAGAATCTCCATCAATAGAACCCCAATTCCCTTCCCCATAAATTAAAGGTATATAAGTATCAAAATCATTTGCTAATATTTTTATAGCATCATATACAGATGTATCTCCATGAGGATGTTCTTTTAATGTTTCTCCTACTACTCTGGATGATTTCTTTAATGTTCCTGGTAATGCACCTAATCTAGTTGCAGCCATTAATATTCTACGATGGACTTGTTTAAGTCCATCCCTATAATCTGCTGTTACTCTTGTAGCTAATGCGTATATTGCATAACTTCCATAATCATCTATAGATTTTTGTAATGCATCTACTTCAATAATCTTTTCTGGCATTATTATATTCCTCCTAATCCATTACGTCTTCTCTAGTATTAACTCTTCCAACAAGCAATCTACATTTATCAGTTTCTAAATATCTCATTTTTGTAATAAAATCAGCAGCAGATAATATTGTATATCTTATTAGAGTTCTATCCATATCAGGATGTAGTGTTGTTGATTGTAATTCTAGATCTTTCATTTGTCCCAATCCTTTATACCGTCTTATATGCTTTGGTGCACTATTTTCAAATTTAGTAACTAATTCATATAAGCTACAAGGATTATCATTTATTATAAAAGATAATAAAACATTATTAGCTACATGTTGTAGTAATTGTTCTAAGTCAGTCATAAATACTTTATTTAAAATTATAGTTTGATCAAGTTCTTCATATTCACCTTTTATAGTAACAATGTTATTCACTTTGTCAACTTTGATGAATCTAAAGTTCTTATCAGATTCTATAGATTTTTTCATAAAGGTATATAAATCCTTTTTTGATTGGTTTGCTTTTACAATATTATATATTACTTGTTCTAATAATATAGGATTTATTGCATAACTATTTGAGAATACGTTTAAATCATATGTATAATCTGAGTTTTTATATAATATTTCTTCTGCTTCAACGTTACTTAACTTTTTACCATCTGGTTTTAATATAGTATTATTCTTACTAAAATTTTTATATAACCATTCAGTATATTCTAATCTTGTAGTAAAGAATTTATCTACTTTGTTTTTATTCCTAGCATTTGGTATACCATATAATGGAGCTATTGCTCTGTATACCATTCCAGCTTCAACTAATCTTGGATATAATACCATAAAGACTTTTAATACAAGTACAGCTATATGATCTCCATCTTTATCTGCCAATTGTTTTCATACTATTCGTTAGATAATACAGTTCTCTTATGAACTTCCCTACTGTTAAGTAGGTGTTAAGACTATATCATTTACCTATATCATATATAGGCAACCTATCACTTCGATTTAAAGAACTCTTATATCCTTATTACGGAACGGTTCTACCACTTGGCTCTACTCTACTTGCTTCGTGTATATATTGTTAATATATACCTTATTTTCAACTAAGAATATTGTCTTAGTATATAGCTTTCGATAGTCGTTGAATAAAATAAGTTGCTTAAACTTATATTCCATATTGCGATGATATATGTTTCCATGTAACTCCGAATAATATATTTTCTACTCGTCTATGTCTCTTATTAGGTTCACAATCCAAATCCATAGCTTTACATATTTGACTTGCAACTAATCCTTGTTGTCTATATTCACATATTCTTCTTACATCATTTTCATTAAATTTAGCATTACCATTATTTACACCAATTTGACTTCTAGACCCAAGTAAATAACTATGATGTATATTTTGAGATCTACTACACCATTCTAAGTTTGCAATATCATTATCATCTTTTTTACCATTTATATGATTCACTTCTAATTCATTCATATAGAAAATTGGAAAGAATGTCATTAAAACTAATCTATGTAAACTGAACTCTTCTCTTGATTCAATATTTGTTAATAATTTTATTTTCATATATCCATCAGAATTACATTGAGGATTTAATAATCTCTGTTTTGGTATTGAATAGATTCTACCTTTTGTGCTAATATTATATGTATTATATTTTATTCCAATTATATTCAAAGGTTTCCACATCTCTGGATATCTAACTATTTCTATAGTAGGATTTGATATATTTATAGGAAAATAATCAAAACATCGTTGCATAAAAACATTCATATTTTTCACCTCCTTTTTATTAATTATTTTATTTAAGCAAATTATTTTACTGCTGAGAATCCCTTGTCAATAACACTTAGCACTTTAGAATCTCAACTAAAGCTTTTATTTCAGCATATGTCAGGTTCATATATTGTTTCTACTTTCGTAACCATTTCTTATTATAATAATGGTTTATGAACTTTTGTGGACTTTCCAGCATTTAATAGGTTATTCGACTCTATATTACTATAGAGAAGGGACACACATTTTATCCGACATGATAATAATCTTAGTGTATTTAGTATCACTAGGCATAAATTTTTCACCGAATTTTCCTGTACCACCAGATATGATATTAATAAATGCTGCAATTTCATCATTCTCTAAGAACTCTTTTCTATTTCTATCTGTCATATTAAAGATATTAGGCATCTTTCCTCTAATTGGTAACATACCTTGTCTAGATTTACATCTTGTTGCTCTTCCTGGTCCTAAAGCTGAATCCCCTTCAACTATTATAAATTCTAGATCTTTAGTTCCTTGTGGTCTTAGGTACTTCTTTGGAAGTCCACCACTTAAAGCATCTGTCTTATATTTAGAACCAATCTTTATCTTTTCTACTTCATCTTTAGTCCGAAGTATAGCTATATCTTTAAGATAATTACAAATCTTATTTAATTCCATAGGCTTCTCTTTACTCCAAGATTGTAATGCTTTAATTACTAAATCTTTTATGAATGTCTCAAGTTCTTCATTAGTTATTGTTTCTTTAGCTTGTCCTCCAAAGATAGGAATCAATGCACATGCTGATACAATAGCTTTTAATCCACAACTTACATCTGAAGCTACGACTTGTAATGGTTTAGCATTAGATTTAGATTTCTTTCCTTTTAAAGAACCCGCTTTGGCTAAATAAATCTTATTCATATAATCCATAAAGAATTTTGATATACCAGCTTTAAATCCTTTAACATGTGTACCATCTGTAGTTGGAGAATAGTTAGCATAACTATGTATCTCTTCCAAAGTATCTTCACCATCATATGTAAATGCTATATCAGCTTTACAGTTACCATCATCACCACCAATTAAAATTGGTGTAATCAATTGAGATTTAACTCTACCAAGTAAATCTGTTAGTATTCCATATTCATTAACTATAGTAGTTTCAACTTGTTTACCCATATTAGTAATACCATGAAATTCTACTATTCTACCTAATTTACCTAAGAATACTATACCTCTCATCATTGCTAATACTTCTTCACAAGTTAGATTAATTCCACCCATTATTTCTATTGAAGGATGAAATAAAACTAATGTACCTTGTTGATTATTTTTATAAGGTATCTTATAAATTCCTTTTTTATTAACAACTGCATCTTCAAATTCTATTTTTCTTGCATCTCCTAATTGATAAGACTCTGCTGAAAATTTATCACAAAGGGCATTCGTAATTTTTCCACCTAACCCATGTTTGCCTGAGCTGTAGTCTCCTAATTCCTTCTCATAATTAGATGATGTAGATAATTCAGCATATATGTCATGCATCTTTTCAAACGGTAAACCTCTACCATCATCTTGTACCATACAATCTAAAGTTCTTTCATCAAAGAAAATCCTTATTATACTACAAGGAGATTTACCTCTTGTTGCTCTCATAACTTCATCAAAAGCATTTTGAAAAACTTCCCGTATCATATTTAAATAACCAGAATTTCCTTTTGAACCAATATACATTCCTATATTGACTCTTATATTATCAGGGAATAACTTTGTTATAATCTCATTACCGTATCCTCTAATATTTTCTTCCATTGTCTTATCCATTTTTTTCAGCATAGCCAATTACATCACTTCCTTCAATTATTTTTTGTCATTATATAGTTTATAATGAAGGTAAAAAATAATGATGGAGAACGAACCCCATCATTATATTTATTTAAAAATATTATACTACATACTCATTACTTTAGTTACTTGTACAGTATTACTTACACTAGTTTCAGTTTGTCCTTGACCATTACCCATATTATTCATCATACCTGTTGTTCCTGGAGCATAACCACCAGCACCTGGAGTGAAGTTTCCTGGATCTTGGTTTTGTACCATTGGATTGCCACCCATCATATTATTTCCAGCATACATATTACTCATTGCTAGATTTGGGTCGTATCCATATTGTTGTTGTTGCATTTGTTGTTGCATCATTTGTTGTTGCATCATCATTTGTTGTTGTTGCATTGGATTAAATCCACCTGTCATTATGTTATTCCACATGTTAAATGAGTTATTTCCATTGCTTGTATTTACTTGTCTAGCTTCTTCATATTGTCTCCAACATTGCATAGACATTTGAAGACCAGCAGGAGCTTTCTTTAATAATGGTATAATTGGGAAGTATTCTCTAGCAGTTTCTGGTGGGATATCAATCCACCATGTTTTCATTGTTTGTAATCCTGATATAACAATACCTACGGCTGATTTAAATAATTCTAAATCCTCTAATAAATCCCATTCTTCTTGACATATGTTACATTTAACTCTAGTTCCACCTAATAAAGTTATATCTGGCATTTTAGTTGTATTACTTTTATGTGTACAAATACCTGTAAGCACTTCCATTTGATCTAGTTTAAAACTTAGATTAGATCTATTTTGATTCTTTAACATTGCTTCTTCTTCAGCAGTTAATGCTTGATGCATTTCTATTTTCTTTTGTGGTGCATAATAAGTTCCACCCATTCCGAATTGATTTCCTTGTTGTCCATTATACATATTTATTCCTCCTAAATTTGTTTTTTGGTTATGTATTTTCATTATTATAATATATAGTTATAAATAGTTTTAGTTTTAATTTTTTAGTGTCTTATTTTATTTATTGATAAAGTATCTTTACTTGTTAATATCTCACCATCATCATTCGTAGGTATACGTTCTTTATCAATATATGATCGGTCTTTGTCATTAACATCTTCATATGGTTTATTACCATATCCATCAACGAATGCAAATCGACTTTTAAAGTAATTAACTAATTCTAATCTTTTATCTTCATCGATAACGTTAATTTCTTTTAATTTATCTAATAAAACAGACAGTTCTTTTCCACCACCATAATTATTCATGAATTGAACTTGATCGTACATTAATGATTCGAATTGAAATAGATTCTGAACTCCAAAGTTAGACCCATCAGTATTAACTGCAATAGAATGAATCATTCTACTATCCTCATCGAATATTAATCTACGACCTTCTGCATTTTTAAAAACCTTAACATTATCTGATATGACGATTAATTCCTCATCACCAAATGTATCTCTGTATAATTTAATTAGATCATCTATACTTGCCATAAAAATTAAACCTCCTATAAACATAAATTTATTCTTATGTTTAGGGTTTAAATTTTACAATGCATTTCCTAATGTCCTATTTGTTGTTAGAATACTTGCTAGACTCTTTATATAATTAATATTCCCAGTATCCCTTAACATACATAAATGTTGATGTACAATTGAATAAACATCACATTTCTCTCTATACATTTTTAAGATGGTTAGAAAATAAGGATCTACACCTCCATTCAGATATGTCATAGAATCTACATAATACCCTAATCCTATTGCACTTGCTTTATTTAGTAAAATTTCCTCATTCGCAACATTAATACAACTTTCTAAGAATTGTTTTTCTAGAAAGAAGTGTCCGTACATTTCTAAATCTATTTGTCTTCTTGCTAATTGTCTAAATATAGCTGGAGCTTCTCTTTGAAAATCTTTTGAATTCTTTAACATTAAAAATTCTTCACCCATTCTTTGTATATTCTGAGTGAAATAATTATAATCATTAGCCATTAATATTATTCTCCTTTCTCATCTTCATCTGGAGTATAGTATTCGTCGATATTAAACGTTGGATCATTCATGAACTGTGATATGTATTTCATGAATTGATAGGCATTTTTAGCATCTTCATATGTCGTTCCTCCTACAACTACTTTCGTTGATTCTAAATCTATACAACTTATCATTCCTTTGATAAAATTATATGCTTCTTCTCTTCCTACAGCAACATGCCAGCTTTTTTCTTCTTCTTTTGATACTGGTTCTGTCGCAAAGTATAGTATCATATAAGATTTCTCTTTTTTGTTGAGTAAAGCATCTGGGTTGATTAACCCCTCTTTTAATAAATCCTCATTAATTATTTCGTCTCTCTTCATAAAATTGTTCATTAAAACACTACCTTTCAAAATATATTATTATTTATTCAGTTATATAATATATAATTATAAATATTTTTAGTTTATAACATACTCTTTATATATTTAAGAACCATGTCTTTAACTATTTTATTTAATTTATCTTCTGTTTCTTGTACATAATCATATTGTTTATATTTAGATTCAAACTTTTCAGCTTTCCTAAATTCATCTGATAGTAGTTTAGGTATATTAATACTAGAGAATGAATATCTATTTTCGTCATATTCTCCTGTTTTTATATACATGATTAAATCTTTAGGATTGTTTTCAAACCATAACGCTTTTTTAAAATCAGTAAAATCGTTCAAAGCATATTTCTGAAGTGTTCTTAATAATCTCAAACAATGTGATGCTGATTTCATATTACCCTTTTTGATATATTCATCTTGAAATAATCTAGCATTATTATATAATGAAGTGTATAAGAATGACAAATTAAATCTGGCTATCTCATCTTTCATATTATATATTTCTTCTATTTCTTTAGTAAACATTTCATGTATACTCAAATCAACAGTAAATAACATTTCCATAAAATTACAATTAGATTTACATAATAAATCTGGTAATCTTCTAATATCATATACAGAAAAATCATTATTATTGAATTCAATATTATATGATTTTGTGAATATTTTATGATTATAGATATCATCTATGTTGGGCATTATAAATATTTTTGAATCTCTATCTGAATTTTTAGTATTAAGGTTATAATTATGAGAACCTGTTAGTGCACACAATATTGCTAATCTATTATTAATATCTGTCCTCATTTCCTCTTCATTTTTACAATTAAATCTCTTTGGCATTCTAATCCCCCATTTTTAATTTATTAATAGAGATAGAGATTTTAACCTCTATCCCAACTTCCACAATTGTATAATCTAATTTTTCTTTTTATATATATCATACCTTGCCGAAATCTACTAATTCCTACATAATTAAGTCTATCATTTAATTCTGGTGACATATATTCTTCGATATAAATACCGTTAGCAAGTGAAGCACCTTGTGCAAGATGACATGTACTTGCATAAGAGAATTCAAATTTTTCACCAAGACTATATTTATCTTGTTTAATTTTTTCTTTTTCACTATAAGGAGCCATAAAATATTTATAATCGCATCTTAGATCACTAAATATTCCTGGAAATAATAATGGTTGAAAATCTATTTTAAAAGTATTATTATCATAATTATCTACTCCAGGATTATTCATTACGGTTCCTATCAACCCATTTGCTAAATTAATTCCATCTATTACAGTTTTATAATTATTCTTTCTACATACTACTCTTTCTCCTCTTAATGGTAATTCACTATTACAAGTACCTTTTATTTCTCTAACTCTTTTATTAATTTCATCTCTTTTTTTATTAGTTCCACATATTACTATATCAGATCTCATAATCATTGTATCAGTCAAGTCATCTTCATCTGTTACATAACAATCTCCATAATATCCATAGTTTATAGGTAAACCTCTTCTGGCTCTTCTTGCGAGATATAATATATTTGAGTTAGTACCTTGTCTCATAGGTTCAGTTAAATGATGTACTACACCATCTGTTAAAAATGCAGGTTTCTCAAATAATGGAGGTAATTGGAAAAGATCTCCTGAAGCTATAACTTTTATTCCATGTTTCATAATATCTTTTCTCATTGACATAGGTACAGTTGGAGCTTCATCTATTATCATTAAATCAATATTATCAAAATTACTTTTTATTTTAGGTGTAAATCCTGTAGTGGTCTTGGGTCTATTATAATATGTATTGTAAATTATTTGATTTGTCTGTTTATCTGTCATATATGTATCTACTGGATGATATAATCCTGAATGTAATGTTTTAGCATTAGGGAAACCACTTAGTTTTAAAATAACTGCGGCTGCTCCAGTATATGACATGGCTAATATGCGTTCTAAAGGTATTCTATTTCTAGCTATTATATGTTTTAATACCGTGGATTTACCTGTCCCTGCTTCACCATCTATCTGAAATAATTGTTGATATGGGTCTGCAAAGAATTTCATTGATTCATCTACCGTAAATCCTTGACCTCTATTTAATATTTCATTATACAATTATATCAGTCCTTTTTAGTTATTATCTAAATGAGTTACAACCATTACATTTATTAACATTATTTGAATATAACCTATGTTTATATTAGTATAAAAATCCGTTACCATTTGTCCCTTGGTACTATCATTCTCATCTATAAAATTAACACATAATTTATTCTTATAAGAGTTATTATCTCTCATAACTTTAGTGGATAATATCTTTATACCCTCATTTTCATAATGGTCTACAACATATTGATTATATAGATTTTGTATAAGTTCTGAATTATTTATAGGATCAAACCATATTTCTTTTTTACCATCTATAATGAATCTATCTTCATATGAAAATCTAATATCCTTTCCATTAAATTTAATAGATTCTCCAGATTGTAATATTATATAATTTTCATTTGATATTGCTAATCCTAATTCATTTAATAATTCATATATTACTTCATTTATATCAATTTTTTCTTTTACCATTTCTAATTCCTTCTTTCTTTATATTTTTTATGAATTTGAACATTTTAATAATAATAAGTTTAAGGTGGTGTAAATTATGGAAAATAGTGACATGAAAAATACTAGTATTGAAATATGTATTGCTCTTGAAGATTTTGTCTATGGGAATGAAGTTAAGATATCTATACCTTCCATGCAACCCTTTACAGACAAGCAAAAAATCACAGAAACAAAAAATAAAATAAATGTGTCCAATATTATGAATAAAACATTAAAAGGTTTTAACGTGCGAGATAAGTACTGTAAGAGTACAAATTACATATCTGTCTTAATTCCTCAAGAATTATATAGACATAAAGATTCATCTTATAAAGGTCTGAAAGGTGAAACTTTTGCCATTACATTCTTAGGTGGAAATATAGATAAACCATTAATATTAAGGAGGATATAATTATATGAGTAACCCAGATATAACATACACTCTCAATGAATTTATAAATTCTAAACCTACTTCTGAAATTACTTACGACTTATTATCAATATATCAATTAATAGGAGATACTTATCTTATAACACATAATGTATTATGTGACTATAAAAAAGAAATATTCTCTTTATCTAAAATGGTAATACTAGATGAAGAACAATATATAAAATATGAACAATCACCTGCTATATTAGCTCATGATATATATGGTTCTACTGAACTAGATTATATTATTCTATTTTTAAATAATATATGTGATATGAAAGATTTCAATAAGAAAAAAATAAGAATGATGCATGCTGATGTTTTAGCAGAAATGTTATCAGATATATATAAAAATAATCAAACTATTCTAACTAAATTAAGAAACAAAATATCATAAAAAAGAGTACCTCTATGCAGGTACTCTTGTCATAAATTTTTTCAATGGTATTATATCTTTAACCAAATCAGCTCTATGTCCACAAGATGAATCTGCTAATTTTTCTATATCGAATATGTTTATTTCTGTTCTTGTATCTACAAATTTATTTTGTGAACCTATTACCTCGTCAATAGATCTTATATTTCCATTATAAGGATTTGGTTGTATTTTATTATTAGATTTCTTTTGTGGTTGGTTGTATCCAATAACATTTTCTCTAAGTGAATCTCTAAATACTGGTATTGTAGCATAATAATCTTCTAATAGTTTAGGGGAATTAGGAGATGTATATGGCATGAATATAACAGCTCTATCACTCGCTTTAAACCTTTTCTTTGTTCTCATTACACCTAACCATTTATTACCATTTTGATCCCATTCTTGATTTATCATATAACAACCATCTATATTATTAATCATAACTTGAGATTCTGCAACATTAGCTCTACCTAATACTCTAATTAAATCTGATTTATTACAATTAGTAGCCTCATCTATTTTTGCGGCTGCTTCTCTATTCAGATGGAAATTTGTGATAAATGGAATTTCTTTTAATTGAGAGAATGTTTTCATTTCATTTGCTACAGTTCCTAATTCTAATCTAGTTTCTGTAAGATTTTGAGTAGATCTCATTCTTCCAATATGATCTTGAACTACTGCAATTACTTCCATTCCTTCATCTTCTAAATCTTCAGTCATCTCATATAAATATCCAGTATCAACAGATTTATTAGCTTTATATCTTATTATTATATCTATTGGAGATTCGTCTGATAAATATAACTCTCCATCTGTTACAAGTAAATGTAAAGCCTCTTCAAATGATAATCCTTGAATTTCTCTTCCTGTTGACATTTCGAATAATCTTTCTACAGTCTCTTCAACTGTATTCTCCATTGTAAGATACACAATACAAGGTTTTTTAGATGGATCTTTACATTTGAAATTCTTATTATATTTCTTTAATTGAAGACATATATCCAATAGTGTTAAAGATTTTCCTCCTCCTGTTAGCCCTAATAACATGTAAAGTCTAGTTCCAAAGAAACCTCCACCAAGCATTTCATTAAAACCTTGCCATCCTGTTACTAATTTAGAAGATGGATTTGTTAACTTATCATAAATATCTCTAAAAGAATCTTCTAATATTTCTGGTTTTAATCTAAATTCCAATTCATTTGTAGAGTCAGCTCTAACTCGTCTGAATTTATTTTGCATATCAGCAATAATTCCCTCAAGTTCATTTACCATATATTGTTTTGATACATAATCAGCAGCTTTAAATCTTGTTAATACACTATACATTCTATCTACATCGTTATATATAAAGGTATATTTTAATGCTGAGGATACAGTTTCATTTATAAAATGCATCTCGTCAGAGTTTAAAATAGTAGCAGATGTTATATCTACATCTAAATTATTTGTATCTAGAAAACCACCATTAATATATTGCAATATTAATGTATATTCTTTTAGATTTCTTAGTATTCTTCCCTCTAATCCTTTTCTTATAAAATCTATTCTTTTCTTTTTTTCTATATCTGTTCTATATAATTCTAAATCTATACATTCAAACAGATTTCTCATATTTATTAATTGACTCTTTTTAATAGT
>Ga0302159_10000124_pt1 | contig 16794 bp, 8 predicted proteins | sample I_Fen_E1_2_FD_193504 | JGI IMG/M metagenome (GOLD analysis project Ga0302159, IMG submission 193504) | Peat permafrost microbial communities from Stordalen Mire near Abisko, Sweden - I_Fen_E1_2 | ecosystem: Environmental > Terrestrial > Soil > Wetlands > Permafrost | place: Sweden: Abisko... | reverse complement strand
TGTAAACCTGATTGGCGAACATACCGATTACAATGGTGGTTCGGTGTTTCCATGTGCGTTGAGCTTTGGTACCTATTTGTTGTTGGCTAAAAACGACAAAAAAGTAATGAACTTCAAATCGTTGAACCAACCTGAACTTGTTACGCTTGGATTCGACAAACTAACCACTCCGCTCGACAAATCGTGGGTAAATTATCCACTGGGTGTTATTGCTCAGTTTGTAAAACGCGGCGTTGCAATCAAAGAAGGTTACGACATGCTGATTTGGGGAAATGTACCTAACGGTGCAGGCCTGTCTTCATCGGCAGCATTGGAAGTGGTAACTGCTTTTGCATTTAACGACCAACTCGGAACCGGTTATAACCGGACTGTACTTGCTCAGATAGGTCAGAAATCGGAACATGAATTTGCGTTGGTAAATTGCGGTATCATGGACCAGTTTGCTTCGGCCAACGGCGCTAAAGATCATGCAATCCACCTGAACTGCGACACACTGGAATTTGAACTTGTTCCCGTGAAACTGGAAGGCATAAAGATTCTTATTTCAAATACTCACAGCCCACACAAACTGGATTCGGGTGCATATAACCAACGCGTGGCCGAATGTAAGCTGGCTGTTGAACAGTTGAACAAAGTCCGCCCGTTGAAATACCTGGCTGAGCTTACCGAAGCTGAATTTAAATCGATTGAATCGGCTATTACCGACCCAACAGCCCGCAAACGTGCCCGCCACGTAGTTGGCGAAGTACAACGTACTTCCGATGCAGTAAAAGCGTTGAAAGCCGGCGATATTATCAAATTCGGTCAGTTGATGAATGCTTCACACGTATCGTTGCGCGACGACTACGAAGTGACAGGACTTCAACTGGACACTATGGCCGAAGAAGCCTGGAAAATACCCGGCGTAATCGGTTCACGTATGACCGGTGGAGGTTTTGGCGGTTGCACCGTATCGTTGGTAAAAGATGAAGCTATCGATACCTTTATCGAAAAGGTAGGAGCTGCTTACGAAGCTAAAACCGGATTAAAACCCGAGTTCTACATTGCCGAAATAGGCGACGGAGCATGTAAATTGTAATTCATAATTAGTAATTCATAATGCATAATTAGTCAGCAATTGACCCATAATTAAATTCTTAATTATGAATTATACATTATGAATTATGCATTGATAAAAAATATGAAAACAGTAAAAGATTTAGAAATTGAATTAAACGGTAAACCGATATCGCTTTACACTTTGTTCAACAAAAACGGCGTGTCGGTAGATATTACCAATTACGGTGCTAAGATTATTCGCCTGATGGTTCCGGATAAAAACGGAAAATTTGACGATGTGGTGCTTTCTTTCGATACATTGGAAGAAGTGATTGAAAAAGAAATTTACTTCGGTGCTATTTGCGGCCGCGTTGCCAACCGTATCAAGGATGGTAAATTTTCGCTAGATGGAGTAGATTATCAACTTCCGGTGAATAATGGTACCAACTCCCTGCATGGGGGCGTACATGGTTTCAACGAGAAGGTATGGACTGTAAAATCGGTTGCACAACAGGAGCTGGTTCTGGAACTTTTTGCTGCCGATGGCGAAGAAGGTTATCCGGGCAATCTGACTGTGACTGCTACCTACAGTCTGTCGGACGAAAACGAAGTAAAGATTCATTACGAAGCTACTACCGACAAACCAACTATCGTGGGGCTGACCAATCACTCATACTTCAACCTGAAAGGTGCCGGAAACGGAACGATTAAGAACCACGTGCTGCAAATCAATGCCGATTTCTACACCGTGTTAGACGAATCGTTTGCTTTGAGCGGTGAAATACGTCCGGTAGCCGAAACCCCATTCGACTTCCGCCAACCAACCGTGGTAGGCGAACGCATCGACGACGAAGTATATGTGCCTGGGTGGGGAATTGACAATAACTGGTGTCTGCGTAAACCGCAACTGGGAGATTGTACACTGGCAGGAACCGTTTACGAGCCCATCAGCGGACGCAAAATGGAAGTACTGACCACACAACCCGGCATGCAGATTTATACCGGAAACTGGGTGGATAAAGTAACCGGCAAGGAAGGTAAGATCTACGACCGTCAGGATGCTATTTGCCTCGAGACACAAGGTTTTCCTAACTCAGCCAATATAGCACATTTCCCAAGCCCGGTGCTTCGTCCCGGTCAGAAATACGATGAATGGTGCGTGTATAAATTCTCGGTAGAATAACATACCCGGTCACTTATATAAAAAGCAGAATTACGGAAGCGTAGTTCTGCTTTTTTTATGTCGACCTCATAATATTGCAAACTATTTGTCAGAATGAATTACATAGAAATATGATTATCTTAAAATATTTCATTTGTTCACTTTGATTTACTAAAAATAATATTTACTTTTGCACTTTAAAATTACATTTAAAAAGCGTACAAAACCCTGACCCAAAAATTAGAATGAAGGAGCTAATAACTAAGCTCCGAAATGAATCAGGTGGCGATAGCTGAAAAGCCTATGAGTAAGCATAAACTTATTTTTATTGATGATGAAAAAAACAGTACTTCTTGCATTCGCGTTTATCTGGTTTACAACACAGACCAATGCACAAAACAAATTTGAAGCACATGTAGGAGTGTCGATTCCGTCCGGAAGTTTTGCTGACAACGCAGTTGAAAATTCAATTTTCAATGGAAGCGGATGTGCAACTACCGGATTGACGATTGGTGCAAAGTATTTCTACACAGTAAGCAACACAAAAGGTCTATCGCTTACTTTAGGAGTTGATATTCTTCAGAACGGCATTTCACAGGATTTTAAAGACAACTTACAACAGTCGATGAACGAAACTCTAAGCTCATTATATGGCTCAACCATGGGGGAAATATATAAAGCTCACTCCAGTATAAAATATATGAACTATATAAATGTGCCAGTGATAGCCGGTTTGAACTATAAATTAGATGTCGACAAAAAAGTAGCGTTATTTGGCGATGCCGGTTTGGGTTTTAATTTCTCAAACATCACCAACCTGGTAATGGAGGTGTCGTATGCAGGCCAGAGCCAAACGGCAAAAGTAAAATTTGACCCACAGACAAAATTTGCCATACAACTTGGAGGAGGTATTCTGATACAAGACAAATACAGCATTGGTTTGCATTATAATCAGTTGGGATCTTACAAATTCAGAGGAAAAAACATAGATTCCAATGGAAAAAGCACAAACATTTATGCTCAAAAAGAATTGGACCTAAACATATTAAATTTAGCGCTGGGCATCCGCTTTTGAAAGACAGCAAACACCTGACGCCCAGTACACTGATACACACAACAAATAAAAGCAACATACCCCGCAAGGTATGTTGCTTTATCTAACCTAAAACACAATCTAATCTAACCTTATTTTATTCTATCTTACTCCGGTTTCAGCGTTCCGCCTTGTTTCAAAGTGTAGGTCTTACCATCCAGCCGTTTGTTTTCTGCCTGTTTGTAATACACCGTATGTCCATTGCCAATAATATTCATCACGGCATCGCCCGAAATGTCGGCATTTAAAACATTGACATACGAATCGGCAGCAAGCGTCCAGCTACTTGTTCCATCCAGGTTGAGCGATGCCTTGTGCGCCTGGCCATCGGCATTAATACTTCCGGTGAAAACGGAGTTTCCGAGCAGTGAAAGCGAAACTGTACTCAGGCTATCGGCCATCAGGCTGCCATTTAATGTTTGCAATTCGGCGGTAACATTTGCTTTTCCACCATTACTGCCTTTGTGCCCCCATCTACCGGCCGTTGCTTTTAGCAGTATGCCCGAAGGGGCTGTTATCTCCACATTTTTCAGCTGAATATTAGCCACCGAGTTGGTCACAAAAAACAACGGCCCTTTGGCATCGGTATACGACAATGATCCATCTTCCATACTGAAGTTTCCGTCCACCCCTTCGGCATCGCCCGAAAAACTCTGATATATCATCACACCCCATTTATCGGGCTTGGTCGACGACATATTGGAACGTTTCAATGCGATGGAATTAGACCCTTCGATCACGGCCATTTCGGCTCCGGTAGCGCTTAGCTCGGCATCCGACACGGTGATTTTACCGGTGGAGTACAGTGCAGGCGAATCCATCCCCGTAGTTGATATTTTTCCCCTATTCACCGTAATAATACCGCTACCGCGATCGGTTGCCACAGCTCCCGAGTTGGCTCCTTCGGTATGTACGTTTACATCCGAAGCCACAATAGTTCCACCTCCGCTGGCCATCAAGCCATGCGCATAAGGCCCTGTACAGTTTATCACGTCACGCTCCGACGAGATCACACTTTTGCCATAAGCAAATACGGCATTGGCTCCCGCCCCACTCGATGTGAGTTTATTGCCCGACATATTAATCTTGCTTTGGTCACGGCTCAATACGATGGCATTTAAACCCTGAAAACTGCTGTTGTCCGACGACGATGACCGTCCGGTGGTCGAAATTGTGTTCCGGTCGAGCATCAGCACTGCATTGCCAAAAGTGACAACAGCCGATTGGTTGGTATTGGCAGCCGTAATCGTTTCGTTGCTCTTACTTTGCGTTCCTTCTTTCACCGAAAGAGTAGCCAAAATGGTGCTCACATCAAATTTTTGCCCCATTCCACCGCCGGGAGGCATTCCATTAGGTTTTTTACCACCCGGAGGAGGGCCAGGAGGCATACCATTGGGCGGAGGACCGGGAGGTGTTCCGTCAGGTGGAGGGCCGGCAGCAAACTGATCGTCGGCGGATGGTTTACTCATCTTTTGGGCCGTATGGCAGGCCGTAGCAAAGATCAATACAAAAGCTGCCGTAAAAAGCAGGGGTACCCTAAATTTGTTTTGTTTCATCTTATCATTCTTTTATTGAATATTGAATAAAAGTAAGTTCCTACGGAGAGTCGCATGCTCAAAGAACTGCCGGCCCGCACAAGAATTACCGACAGCAAATGTATAGAACTTTTCCATCAGAGAAGAGCTAACATTCTCTAATTTCGACAGTCAGGAAGATCCGACCCACGAAATGGCATTTCTATCCGACAGAAAGTGGAGTTTTCAATCAGCTCCAAAGATGGTTTTATTATGGATTGCACTAAAAGATTAATATGAATATCCGCTTTGTTACCCGAAGGGGTTGTATCAAAGGCACGCAAATAACGCAAACAACACAAATTTTCGCAGATAAAATTTGTAAAGTAGAATGCTATTTGTTGAATTTCAATTTAATAAGATTGCGTCAATTTGCGCATTTTGCGTCATTTGCGTGCTAAAAAGACTTTTGATACAGCCTCTTTGTGTGCCTTTTGTGGTATCATCTTTTGATTAGTTGAAGTAACAAATAATCATAATGATCAATTTTTTACGATTTGACCCTTTATTTTTACGATTTGATCGGTAATAAAAAAAACTAATTTTTATATTCGCATCGTAATTGTCAGCTATAGCATATATTCAATACAAAATAAACAAATAGCAGCAACACTAAATAATTTAGGTTTAAATGTACCTATTATCTTTTTCAGATTAAATACGAACTAAAATAAGATAGATCTAATACTAATAAAATAAAGATCGGGTAGATTTTTATTTTGCCGGGCAATTTGCAAAATATACTGAGCAAATTTTGATTTCGATACTGGTTAGTAAAAATATACCGGGTAGATTTTATTTCAGTAAACCAAACGGTTAAAAATACTGAGTAGATTTTATTTTCGGCTGTGTGGTGGTTAAATATACCCGGTAGATTTCATTTTCGGAGAAGGTTTTGCAAAATATACTCAGTAGATTTCATTTTTGGTATTCGGTTGGTAAAATATACTCAGTATTTAAGACTTAACAAAGCATCATTAAATTAAAAACCAAATAATTAATACACAAACAAATTAAAAACAACAAAACATGAAAAAATTAAAATTTTTCTCATTAAACATCGCTCGCGTACAGAATGATGATGCAGCCAACTTATTTGAATGGACACTTAACGTAAGCGAACCCGTAAAAAGTAAAGTTCCCGAACTGGTAAAACTGGCACTTGACTCGATGGAAACCAAATCCAGACCATTTATCACCCAGATTAACCGTCTGCGCGAAAGCCCCTACACACCACTGATCAATGCAGGGCGCATCCAAAACAATAGTCTGATGTCCGAAGTAAAACGTGCAGTTACCTTCGAAATGAAATCACGGATTGCAGAGCGTAAAGCCGCCGCCATCGATCTCAATTACTTTTATAAACCTTATTGGGATTTATCCGAGCGTCCACTGGGCAATCAGATAAAAGACACGTCCGAAATGATCGAAAAATACGAAGCAGATGCAACCATCGTTGCAAAAGGAACATTACTGGGGCTAAACACTCCGATGGGAGAACTAAAAACGAATAATACTTCTTTATCGTCGAATTATCTGGCTCGTCTTGTCGCAACGGGTGAACGCCGTGGCAGTTCGGGAACGGATTTGCGCCCCGCTGCGAGTGACAGTTACACCAGCTGTTGCTCGGTAGTAGAGGAAACAGTTAACCTGATGCCTACCGAAGAAATGCTGGAACTCTTTACCAATATGAATGAGCTCCGCATAAAAACCCATGCACTGATATCGAAATCGAAAGACAAACCGGACGAAGAAGAAAAGAAAGATTAAAACAAAACTGAACTAAACAGACCAATTCTCATCGAATTGGTCTGTTTTTTTAATAATTATCCTTCATTTCAGCTAATCAAAAGAAAACACCACAAAAGGCACAAAAAGAGGCTGTCTCAAAAGTCCTTTTAGAACGCAAATGACGCAAAATGCGCAAATTAACGCAATCTTATTAAATTGGAATTCAACAAATAACATCCTACTATACAAATTTTATTTGCGAAAATTTGTGTTGTTTGCGTTATTTGCGTGCTTTTGATACACCCTCTTCAGGTAACAAAGCGGATATTCATATTCTTTTATATAACAGCTTCGGGTTAACACAAAACTAATGAATATCCGCACGTAAAATCCCCACAAATAGGTATTGCCCTCTTCCCTATTGGGAACTACTTTTGCAACCATTATAGGGAAGTAGTCAGGCTAAGTAAGTAGAAGAATATAATGTAGTATTTCTTTTCTGAAAATAATGTCGCACCAGCGCTTTGTAAATTTTGTGTATTGCAGAGTCTTTTTTTCTGGAAATGGACGATTGGCTCCGTAGGAGTCTTCTGTTTGTAGAAAAAGTATAGTTTCTTGACAGTTAGTTCCGTAGGAGCACCCTGTGTTCGCTGTATATGATTATAATGGCGTGAACGAACTAACCGCCCCAAACCCCTGAAGGGGCTTAAAGAGTGGTCTGCGAGGCGATTTGCATTCCCTTAGAGAACCGATGACTCCAAGTCATCAGCTCACTAATAAAAATTGTACCAGTGATAGTACGACTGGCAGTCGTGCTATCACCAGGAGCAGAAAGTTGCAGCATTTGAACGCAAATGGAAATATATGGAAATCAATACAATATCTAATTTGTGAAAATTTGCATTGGTTGCGCGCTTTTGAAACAGGTCGCTCCTACGGAGCTTGGGTTTGGTGTACGTTTTTTCTACAAACAGGACACTCCTACGGAGACTCGTTGTCTTTAAATAACGCTTGGATCTACCAGACTATCATTTAAATCGAACCTGAAGTGAGGCTGTATCAAAAGTCTTTTTAGAACGCAAATAACAAAATGTGCAAATTAGCGCAATCTTATTGAATTGAAATTCAGCAAATGATATTCAACTTTACAAATCTTGTTTGCGAAAATTTGTGTTGTTTGCGTTTTTTGCGCGCTTTTGATACAACCACAAAGTAAAATCAGAGAACAAAACTAACTCAGATCCCTCGTTGTTTATTCCGATGTAATCGGGAGAAATCGGGATCATTAATCAAAAAAATGAGAAAGATATTCCATCAAATTCATCTTTGGCTTGGGCTGGTATCCGGGCTGTTGGTCTTTATAATTGCCGTCACAGGGGCACTGTATGCTTTTAAAGAAGAAATAAGCGAGATTGGCAATTATCAGTATGTAGAAAAGCAAATCAAAGGCTTTATGCTCCCCACACAATTGGGTGAAATAGCCGAAAAACAGTTGCCGGGCAAAGAACTTCATGCCGTAAAGTACAATGGTAAGGCGAAAGCAGCTGAAGCTATTTTCTACGGCTACAATCCGAACTATTATTATATCGTTTATCTGAATCCGTATACCGGCGAAGTGCAAAAGATAAAAGACATGAATAAGGATTTCTTCCGGTTTGTCATGCAGGGACACTTTTACCTGTGGCTACCACCCCAGATAGGCCATCCGGTGGTAGCATCAGCCACGTTGGTGTTTGCGTTGGTTCTGCTTACGGGTCTGGTGATCTGGATTCCCAAAAACCGCAAAGCATTGAAAAACCGCGTATGGTTCCGCTGGGCAAAAGGCGCAAAATGGCCACGCATCAACTTCGACCTGCACGTGGTTGGCGGATTGTATGTCACCGTTTTCGCACTGATCTTTGCCGTCACCGGCCTTGTTTGGGGATTTCAATGGTTTGCCCAGTCATACTATAAGTTGATGGGAGGCGAAAAGTCACTTACTTACTCGGATGTAAGCCCCTACAAGCAGATTCCCGATTCAACGCAACATTTCGAAAAACCCCTTGATCGGGTGTGGATACTGATGGAGGAACAATATCCACATGCAGCTTCTATCGAAGTTCATCCGCCGCATACCGACAGCACCACTATTGCTGCTAATGCCACTCAACGCGATGGAAAATACTGGAAAACCGATTACCGCTACTTCGACCAGCACAGCCTGAAAGAAGTTAACCTGAAGAATATCTATGGACGATATGCCGCTGCCGGCTTTACCGACAAGCTTTTCCGCATGAACTACGAGATACATACCGGAGCCATACTGGGATTGCCCGGTAAGATATTTGCATTCCTGATAAGCCTGTGCATAGCCAGCTTCCCAGTAACGGGGTTCATTATTTGGTGGAAGAAAAGAAAGAAGAAATAAAGAGACAAAACAGGATTGATGCTTAAATTAATCCACTCCTACAAAATACTTAGGATATTTTGTATTTTATATTAGAAAAGATAAATATATTTGCAACGAAAACTTCAGTGGTGCTCCGATAAAAACTTGAAGAGTACGTTGTTTGACAATAGATAAAAAGTTAAATTGGAAAAGCAGGTCGATTCTCACGAACCGACCTGCTTGTCTTAATAAGGGAAGTCAACTCGTGAACACCCTCTTAAATAAAAAAACTAAACCTACTATCTAACCAGAGAAAAAACATTTTTCGAATTCAATATGGATAAACTTCCGCAGAAGCTGTCTATTCATTAGAGCCTTTGCATTAACCGCAGCCTCTTCTCCCCATTGTGAGCTGTGCCTGTAATTCAGTAATTCCCTGCACCCAAGTAATAGAACTGATTACCCAATGTTTCATCCTTTGTCATACCGCGAAAATTCCATGACATAATGATTGATATAATGAAGCCACTCCTACTCTATTCATGGTTACTATTAGTGCGCCATTTACTCCGATCTCCGTGAACAATAATAAGAAAATAAAGGAGCCAAAATAATTGGTTTCTCTATTTGTATATTAAGACTTCGAAGAGTACAGTTGGCAATCAGCATCCTGATTACCAACTGTGACTTTTCATAATCTTTTTATATAATGTATGCCTATAATCTTATTATTAAAACGCAATTATAGCTTTCTACATTATTTGTAAGCATCGTTCTGATCGCACAATTTGTTTTTCAACAACTCATCCGTTGGGATTGGCATATCCATCTTTTTCAGATCGAAATCAAAAGTACGGTAAGTATTCCAAGAACCTTGCACCAGATCAGCGTTAGCAGTATTTGGATAACCTAGGTTTTTTGGATAGTTGTGGTTAATATGATCTTCCATAAAACCAGAACGAATCAAATCAGGGGTAAGACACCATTCAGCATTAAATTCCTTACGACGTTCTTGTCCTAATGCTACCAACCATACCTCAGAACTAAAACCTTTATCAGCTTTTACCTGAGTGTAATAAGTTTTTGCGTCAGGAACCGGAACTATAGCTTCGTTGAATGGAAGTGGATAAGAACTAGGAGCTAGAATTGGAGTCGGATTATCCTTTGGATTTCTTTTTGATTCATAAAACGAAGCTAGTTGCTGATAATAAGGAAGATATTTTGCAGTCAGAGATGCTTTCTTTCCTACTTCCATATTACCGAAGGCACGGTTACGAATCTGATCAACATAACCCCAAGCAACTGGATCATTTGGATTTACACGGAACAGGCATTCGGCATAGTCTAATAATACATTAGAATATCGTTTGTAATAAATTTGTTGAGGACCCCACTTTGCATTCCAATCTGCACGGCAAGTACGCCAATATTTCAAACTCCAGATTGCAGGTGCAGGTTCACCACCATTCAAAAAGTGATAATGCTGTGTTGAAGCAATGTTTGAGCCATCACTAGCCGTAGTAATACTTTGCTGTAGATAGGGATTATAGCCATAGTTTGTTGCAGATTTCCATGCAGGATCAATATTAGGTACAGCACCTTCAACACCTGAAGCTTCACGGCGCTTGTCGCCTTGTTCATACGAATTCCACCATTCCCAAGAGAGATAAAGCGAACCCCATCCTCCAACAGCCGGACAAGCCGTAAAATATGTCACCCAAGCGTGACCATCGGATCGACCATCCCCAGTCCATGAATCACCTTCGTCAAGAACCTCTTCCCAAATTGATTCTTTTGTCCAAACAGCTCCCGGATCCCATAAAGTGGTGAAAGAAGGATTTAATTCATATTTTCCACTTTCAATTACTTGTTTTAAAGCTGCTGCTGCTAATGCATAGTCTGCTGCTGCTTCAGCAGGAACACGGTATGCTTTCCACATATAAGCTTCGCCCAGGTATGAAAGGGCAAAACCTTTTGTACAACGTCCATATTCTCCGTTATATGGATCCCATTGAAGCTCATCTGCCGCTGTTTTCAAATCAGTGATGATGAAATTCCACATTTCAGTAAAATCTTTCGCACGAGCTTTCGCTGGAGTGTTAAGATATGTTTCACCTTCTTCCAATAAAGGTACACGACCGAAAGTTTTAGCTAACCACATATAGAAGAAAGCGCGAATACCTCTTGCCTGTCCATCCAATGACGTCTTTAAAGCAGGAGTAATAGCCGTTGAAGTATTAAGACCGGCGAGGAAAATGTTACAACGACTAATTGCTCCATAACATTGTTTCCAACCTGAAAGTAATTCAGAGCTACCAGCAGTCCAGTTTTGTGTGTTCCAGTCTTTATCCCAACCGGTTGCCTGAGTATCCATTGTTGGATGCCCACCTACAAACAAGTTCGGTTTAAATCCCCAGTCTCCATCGGCATCGGCGTTACCATCTCCGTCAACATCTCCACCCGGAAGCATATAATCGTAGCAACCAACAAGACCAGCCAAAGCATCCTTGTCTGACTTAAACATTTGATCAGAAGGCAAAATAGAATAATGATCAACTGTTAAGAACGATTTATCATTACATGAACTTATCCCTAGAAAGAATAATCCAATGATAAATGAAAATAATATTTTTGATATGTTTTTCATGATTTTAATCGATATTAAGTAAAACAATTAGAATTGAACGTTCAAACCTGCTGAATAAATACGAGGATTAGGATAACGACCTGTATCCAAACCTGTATACAACACACTGCCTTGTCCTGATTCAGGATCACCATATTTGTTGTAACTGGAGATACAGAATACATTTTGTACAGAAACATAAAGACGAGTACTTGAAACGTTTAATGACTTCAACAATTTCTTATTAAAATTATAACCGATCTGTATATTGCTTATTTTCAAGAAATCACCATTTTTAACCCATGCTGAAGAACCACGCATGTTTTGATTGTAATCCATGATTGACAACTTAGACAAAGTGTTGCTGTGATTTTGCGGAGTCCAAGCCTCTTGTGCTGAAGATGTCAAAATGTTTGGAATTGTACCATTATCTGTTCCGTAGATATTAGATAATGTCATTGCAGAATAAGAATAGATTTGTTGCCCGTATACTCCATAAGCATAAACCGAGAAATCCCAATTTTTGTACGAAGCATTTAGTGTTAAACCGTAATTTAACTTAGGAAAACCATTACCTAAGACAACCATGTCTTTCTCATCAATTAAGCCATCACCATTGACATCTTTATACTTAAAATCACCAACTCCTGTTTTATCTTTTTGGTATGGAACAAAAGTGGATGGAGAATGACCTGCAGCAATAGATCTGGCATTTGAAGCTGCTGTGGCAGATGCGTTTAATGCATCAACTTCAGCCTGAGATTGGAATACACCCTCTACCTGGTAACCATAGAAAGAACCTACGGCATAACCTTCACGACAAATCGAATGCCCGTCCCAGTGTACGCCCGAAGATGCTGCTACTGCACCAACGTTTGAACCATCATTGGTTGTTGAACCGTTAACACTAAACAAATCATCTCCCATCTTAATAATCTTATTTTTCAAAGTAGAACCTGTCAAAGTAGCACCAAAATTCCAATCCTTATTAATTTGCTTCTTATAGTTAATACTTAATTCAATACCTTTATTCTGGATTTCGCCATAATTAGTATAAACATAGTTATAACCGGTTGAAGCACGTAGCGATTGATTCAACAACAGGTCTTTAGATGTACGAGTGAAATAATCTGCTGTTATATTCAAACTATTATTGAATAAACCTAAATCAACACCAATATTACTTTGTTCATTGGTCTCCCATTTCAAATTAGGATCAACTAACACCTTAACATATCCATTAGCTGTTTGTTTTGTTGTACCTAAACCTGCAGTTCCATCTTGTCCATAATAATAGTATCCAATAGATTTTGAAGTCAATGCGTTTATAGCTTTATCTGTTGCTCCTCCTGAATTACCAGTTCGTCCCCAGCCTAAACGAAGTTTCAAATTACTGATAGCCTGAGTATTTTTCATAAAATCCTCTTCAGTGATTCGCCATGCTCCAGCTAAAGAGGGAAACGTACCAAACATGTTACCGACACCAAAGTTTGAAGAACCATCACGACGAACAGTACCTGTCAAAATATAACGATCTTTCAAACTATACGTGGCACGACCAAAGTAGGAAATTCCACGAACCTGCAGGTGATACTTACCATTGCCAGTTCTTGTACTTGCGTCGCTGGTTAAACTGATATCACGGATATTATCTGCAGAAAAATCATAAGCTTCTGCAGAAACTTCGTCTCCGAAGCTTTTAGTTATTGAATTACCTGCCATTAAAGTAAGATTATGAATGTCATTTTTCCAATTATAAGTCAAATAACTTTCAAGCGCAATCGTATTATCTTGAGAATTGCTTATTTGTAAATGATAACGGGCATCGTAATCCCTCAATGCAACCTTTGTTACTCCATCTGGTTCATAACGCTGTTTGTTACCGCTAAAGTTATTATAGTCGCTGGCAACATAATTATAAGAGGCTATAGTCTTAAATGAAAGACCTTTATATAATTTAATATTGGCATATGCACTGGCCAAAACCTGATTATTTTTTGTCAATCCATTGTTTTCCATTTGAGAAGCAACTAAATTATCTGAAGTACCACCATCGTAAGAATTTGAGAATTGATAACTAGTTCCATAAGTTCCGTTTGCATTTCTTACATTCGGGCTCACGTGAACACCATTCGCATCTACATAATCCATAGTTGGGCACATGAAAGCCATATCACGGAGAGAAGAAAGATTACCGTTATTAGTACCGTTACCAAAGTTACTACCATGAGTTTCTGAATGAACAAAATTAACGTCACCACCTACCTCAATGAAATTAGCTACTTTGGTAACTGCATTGGCACGGGCGGTCAACCGGTTGTAATTTGAATTGATAACAATACCATCATTATTTAAATAACTGACCGAAAAGTTAGACTGAGTTTTATCTGTACCCCCTGAAACAGAAAGATTATATTGTTGTTTTAAGGAAACGCGAGTCATCTCTTTTTGCCAGTCAATATTATTTCTTTTACCATCATACGCCGTAGTGAAAATTGCATTAGCAGGAACTCCACCATCGTTAGCACGACCAGTACGTATGTTTTGAGCAAACTGGTCAACATTACCGACAGCCAATTTTGAAGCTAAAGTTTGTACCCCATAGTCAGCCGAGAAAGTTAGATGTGTAGTACCTTCCTTACCATGCTTTGTGGTAATCATGATAACACCATTTGCTCCAGATGAGCCATATATCGCAGTAGCAGACGCATCTTTCAATACTTCAATGCTTTCAATATCACTAGGGGCAAGAAAATTTGCATTTGTACCTACTTGTACACCATCTACTACATACAGCGGATTGGCACTACCGTTAATAGTTGCAACACCACGAATACGAATGGCTGCGTTTGCATCAGGAGCTCCATCTTGTGATGTTACCATTACACCAGCAGCAGCTCCTTTCAAACCGTCCAAAATATTCGTAGGACTTTTTTTCATCATTTCGTCTCTGTTAACTGAAGCAACAGATCCGGAAATGTCTTGCTTTCTGGAACTACCATAGCCGACTGCTACTACCTCATCAAGCATCTTGGAATCTGAGGTTAATTTTACGTTGATTACATTTGATTTAACCGCCGCTTGTTGTGACTCCATACCAATGTAAGAGAAAACTAAGGTTGAACCTTGAGCAACATTCAAAGAGTACTTACCGTTTATATCTGTAATTGTTCCTGCTGAAGACCCTTTTATAAGTACTGAAACTCCAACGAGTGGACTACCATCACCTGCGTCAGTAACAACTCCCGAAACAGAAAGATTCTGCTGAGCAGAAACAAGGCCTACTCCAAATAGAAGCAATGCCAATAAAAAATTGATTTTTCTTTTCATGAAATTAAATTTAATATTTAAGATTAATTGTTGTCTGGAATTAAAAATTCCGATTATGCCTTTTAATTATATAGCATTTCTGTAAGAATTAGAAACTTGTTCACAAAGCAATTTTATGCTTTATGAACACATTGAATCACGTCATTTTTCATTCATAATGGACATAAATTTAAAGTTAATAATAATAATTGTTGTTTGTTTGTTATTTAAAATTAGTTGAATAAGCAAGTGAATTTTATATTTAAATTACGAAAACTATGTATTAATCATCAATATTCTAAAATAGGTCACGGTCTAACAAATTTATTAATTACTGTTTAATCGGTGCAAACGTACTATTAATAATTGAATATGATGAACTTAAAAATATCATATTGTTTTCTACTCGTTACATCCTATTAAATATTGATATAAAAATGCATTTTAAATTCTTTTTAGATCATTATTTCATGCAAAATTTATGTTGTTTAAATTTAAACTTATTTTTTAAACAAGTTGAAATTTCATTACCGTTATATTGTGTTGATCTTATATTTGCCGGAATACTGTCAATCCGATTTAATTTACCCTGCTGAATATACACAATGTTGAAAAAATGTTCTTTTACCATGCCTTTGAAATTACCTTTCTATTGCCAATACTAAATATTTTGCTTGTGCCATTATACGTGAAGTCGATAGTGGAGAAAACACCCTTTTCATAATTGTAATTTGTGTTTTCATCTTCATACAAGGAGCATCTACTGTTTGTTTTTGGCCGCTGGTTGTGTATTTCCCATTAAAAAGGTTATACCATTCGGGCTCTTTAGGAAAGTAACTTGTAACTTCACAAGTGAGGGCTTCATAATTGCTGTCACAGGGGCACTGTATGCTTTTAAAGAAGAAATAAGCGAGATTGGCAATTACCAATATGTGGAAAAGCAAATCAAAGGCTTTATGCTCCCCACACAATTGGGCGAAATAGCCGAAAAACAGTTGCCGGGCAAAGAACTTCATGCCGTAAAGTACAATGGTAAGGCGAAAGCAGCCGAAGCTATTTTCTACGGCTATAATCCAAGCTACTATTATATCGTTTATCTAAATCCGTACAGCGGCCAGGTGCAAAAGGTGAAAGACATGAATACCGATTTCTTCCGGTTTGTCATGCAGGGATACTTTTATCTGTGGCTGCCACCTCAGATAGGGCATCCGCTGGTAGCATCCGCCACACTGGTCTTTTCTCTGGTACTTCTTACAGGGCTGGTGATCTGGATTCCCAAAAACCGCAAAGCATTGAGAAACCGCGTATGGTTCCGCTGGACAAAAGGCACAAAATGGCCACGCATCAACTTCGACCTGCATGTGGTTGGAGGGTTGTATGTCACCGTTTTCGCACTGATCTTTGCCGTCACCGGCCTGGTTTGGGGATTTCAATGGTTTGCACAGTCATACTATAAGTTGATGGGAGGCGAAAAGTCACTTGTTTACTCGGATGTAAGTCCCTACAAGCAGATTCCCGATTCAACGCAACACTCCGAAAAACCCCTTGACCGGGTGTGGATACTGATGGAGGAACAATATCCCGATGCAGCATCTATCGAAGTTCATCCGCCGCATACCGACAGCACCACCATTGCTGCCAATGCCACTCAGCACGACGGAAAATACTGGAAAACCGATTACCGCTACTTCGACCAGCACAGCCTGAAAGAAGTGAACCTGAAGAATATCTATGGACGATATGCCGATGCCGGTTTTGCCGACAAGCTTTTCCGCATGAACTACGAGATACATACCGGAGCCATACTGGGATTGCCCGGCAAGATATTTGCATTCCTGATGAGCTTGTGTATAGCCAGCTTTCCGGTAACGGGGTTCATTATTTGGTGGAAGA
>Ga0302159_10000123_pt1 | contig 16867 bp, 29 predicted proteins | sample I_Fen_E1_2_FD_193504 | JGI IMG/M metagenome (GOLD analysis project Ga0302159, IMG submission 193504) | Peat permafrost microbial communities from Stordalen Mire near Abisko, Sweden - I_Fen_E1_2 | ecosystem: Environmental > Terrestrial > Soil > Wetlands > Permafrost | place: Sweden: Abisko... | reverse complement strand
ATCCTTATCTAAACATAAGACAAGTATACCCTTGATTGGGATGCTAGGAACAAATAAAATTGGAGGATCATCTAATTTGGTTAGGATGTAACTCTGATAAAGTTATAAACCCGGTTCGAGGCCGGGCCCTCCAACAAATAAAAATAAGAGTGCGTATGGAATAACAATAATTCAGGACGCAGAGCGAAAAGCCGTAAGTCGGGAGCGATATCTCATGGGTACATATCTGAAAAATACACTCTTATTCTCTCAAAAAAATCAAGACTATGCGTATATGTCAGCCTAGAACAAGGTCGCACTTATTCGGAAGTTAATAGTAGAATGTGTTCAAATCTATTATAAACATAGAATGAAAAGATTTGTCTTGATTTTCACTTTTAAATTATAAATATATGGCAAAGAAATTAGAACAAATTAAAAGTATTATACAATATGCAAAGAATTGTGTAAATAAAGGAAAAGAAATATATCCTTTAATCTATTATTGCGAATACAAAGAAGCTGGATGCCATTCAACTTCACATTGTCCATATTACAATATAAAATACAATAAACCAAAAAATGTCGCTACTTAATAGGATGATAGCCCTATTGAGGCAATGGAAACCAGCAATGGGTTGAAGGGTTCGAATCCCAAAAGCGGCGCAAACAAAACTCAGTCGTAAGGGATATTACGAATACCTCTAGAAGCAGATATAGGGAAGCTTCTTTCAAAAAGATATAAACATTTAATAATCAATATAAAATGAGTAAAACTTTAAGATTAAGAACGAAAGAATATCAGGGTGTTCCTGAATCAGATGTAAAATCATTACGGAAAAATGGTGCAATTCGCAAGCAAACAAAGATGACACCATATCAACCAAATAAAGAAAGGATTTGATATGGAATGGACAAAAGAGGCATTAAATAGAACGGCCATCCAAATAAAAAATATGGCCCATGGAAAAAGAATTCTTAAATTTTACAAATCGTATGGATTTGATACAAATGGATTCTTATCTTCAATTCCAAGTGTAAAAAACCGATATTATTGTGTTGCTTACGGAAAAGTATTATATGGAACAAACCCAATAGGATTTGAAATTATCAAACTCCCTACAAAACCTCGTCGTAAATTTCCACGAGAAATGATGATATCTAATGACAAAGAAAACTGGCAATCTTTCCCAGTAGAAGGAAAGTTCAAAAGAAAATTCCTAGTATACGTAGGATGGGGAGAATACAAAGCATGGGAATATGCAAAAGAAATTGATTAGTTCTCGCCAGGATTAATCAAAAGGTGGAACTGTTTGGTCTTACCATGCCAAATAGCCCTGGGGTATCTAGAATCGTGATTAGTCGTGAAATAGGTACCCCTTTATCAGAATTTAATTTATTAATCAATAATAATTTACAAAAATGAGAAAAACAATAAATAATGAATTAATTAGGAAATTTAATCCTTGCTACGATCCAAAAGAGATAATAAAAAACGAAAAAGAATACTTAAAAATATCAAAATGGATTTCTAAGTATAGAGCAAAAGTCAAAAAACCAAATGAAATTATTTGGCTATTATGTAGAGGAGAATTTATGTCAGATAAAGATATGAGATTATTTGCCGTATGGTGCGCAAGAGAAGCAATTAAATCTCAAAAATTAGTAGATGAAAGAAGTTTGAACGCAATAGATATTGCAGAAAAATTTGCAAATGGAGAAGCCTCAGTAGAAAATTTATCAGCAGCAAGGTCAGCAGCAAGGTCAGCAGCATGGTCAGCAAGGTCAGCAGCAGGTGCAGCAGCAGAGGCAGCAGCATGTGCAGCAGCATGTGCAGCAGCATGTGCAGCAGCAAGTGCAGCAGCATGTGCAGCAGCATGTGCAGCAGCATGTGCAGCAGCAAGTGCAGCAGCAATTGAAAAACAAATAGATAAATTGATAACATATTTTTATTAAACTTCAATTAAAACTTATTATCAAAATGAATGATGTAGAAAAAGAGATTTGTCTTGAGTTGATAACTCATGCAAATAACAAAACAGAAGTAAAAAATGTAATGAATGAAACATTCAAAGCATTAAACAAAAAAGAATTGAATGTATTTATAAATGAAAGTTGGAAAAAAAGAAAACTGACAAGTAAGATATCAATGTCTAATCTAGAATATAGAGAGAAAAGAGATTTATTGCAATCGCTACTTATTAAAAAAGCGTTTGGAGAAATTAAGCATATTTATGTAACAATAAACAAGTGCTTAAGCAAAGATACTCCATTCGATATGTATAAGTCAATGATTGGAACTGGTAATCTTTATGTTCAAAGGAGGGAATTACAAAGAGGATCTGAAGTAGAGTTATTGAGATTCGATGAAAATGGAATCAAAATTCTAGTTGAAGATCTAAATTGGAAAGGATATGAATTCTATTTCTTAGTGTACGATATTAATTGTCGTAATTACATAAGAATAGAATAAAGAAGTACGGCCCGCTAGGTCGTTTGATTCGTCAGGAAGACCGGGCTAGCATATGCCCGCACCTCCACCAAAACTATCATGTAATACGTAATGGCAAAATCGATTATGTCATCCATAGCAATATGGTTGTATCGTTGCGGGTTTGAGTCCCGCCATGGTAGCATTAAATTAATACGGGGGTGACCAGCATTGATTCGGACAAGATGATAACGAATAGGACTGCACAATGTCTATAACAGGCAATAAAACAATCCAAATCAACAACTACGTAGGCCTTGTAGCCTAATAGCCTAGAATGTACCTATCAGGCACGTGAGCAAATGCCGCACGTTATATTCAATTGTTACCTGATAGGGTTTTATTATTAATCAATAGTAATATGGGAAAAGAACCAAGAGAATTTATTAAAAACCTAGAAATAGGAAAGACTTATATACTAGTTTGGTTTGATTTCATATTTATTGGAATATTGAAAGATAAAACCTGGAGAAATGAGTCCTATGAAGTGCTAGTTTTCGAAAGTGAACAGCAATACATATCAAATAGAAATGAAGTATCAAAAATGCTTCATAAAGAAGGAGGTAAAACTCAATTATATTGCACTAATTCTATTATATTCGAAAATAATATAATAGATGGAAAGTACTATGATTGGTTTATGTCAAAAATGAAGTCAGTAAATATCAGTAAAGTTAATGGCAAAAATACTATAGTCAATACAGGAATAGCAAAAAGTATGATTATAAAGGATTTATCAAAGATTTTACAGAGAAGAGAACTGTCTTTATTTGAAGATATATTAAATAGTAAAGGCGTTATACTAGTCCAAAACTATCAAAAAAAATACAGAGACATCGTTTCGTCTCAAGAAGACCAAATGCCATTTAATGTAGAATTTCCAATTAAAAAATGCGAAATGTATCCAGAATTAGATGCAGAAGTAGAATTAACCATCAATGGACAAACAATGTCTTCATCAATGAAATATGCTCATGAGTTTTTTAACGAATGGAAAGGACATATTAATGCTGGATTAGTAATTTTTAAAATGAAAAAATTATGCCAAAAAAAATAAAAAAAACAATAAGCTCCGAAACTGCAATATTAGATGATAAAAGTTATTTAGTATTTCATAATTGGAAAAAAGAAGCCAAATTGAAATGGAGGTTCTGTAAAATTGATTGACATAGGATTTATAGGTGATCCTCATTTTGGACATGAGGCAATAGCAAATATTCGTGGCTTTACTGATATTGATAAATACAATCAAGAAGTAATCTATCGAATTAATTCGGTATTACATAAACGGTCATTACTTTATTTAATGGGAGATATTACAATGGAAAATTCAAAGTGGTATCATTTATTAGATGAAATAAAAGCAAGAATTGTAGTTATTGGAGGAAATCACGACTTAAGAAAAGATTTTCCAGAACTAATGAAACATGTAGAAGCCGTAATAGGGACTCTAAAATATCATGGAGCTATTTTTACGCATATACCAATTCATACTCAGGAAGTAAACAGATTTTTATTTAATGCTCATGCTCATACGCACGAAGAATTAATAAAAAGATGGGCTTATGAGGCTGGTGGATATACGGCAAGGGAAGAAATAGATAAAAGATATACATGTCTTAGTTGGGATAGACTCGAGGGCATACCTTGGTCTTGGGAACAAATACTAAATAGTAGAAAATAATTTAAAATCATATCAAATGAATGAAATCAAAGTAAAAGAGATTTACAAGATAAAGGCGTTAGTAGAAAGGCTATTAGCTATTCCTGACAAAAAGATTGTAAGAACCAAGAAAGTAAAAAAGTTGGTTAAATTAAGATCCGGTAAAACGATATTGCGAATTCAAAAAAAGCAATATACAGTGTTACAGGCACTGGGGAAAAAGCAAAATCAGCTTTTAGAAAGAAAGCAAGAACAATTGAAACAGTTGAAAATTGAATTAAAAATCTCGTAAAAACCACTATCAAAATGAGCAAAACATTGAAGCAAAAAAGAATCTTGAAAATGAAAAAATCTTTGAGAGCTTGGGTTAGAGCCGGAAAACTAGCTATAGCAAGAACAAAGGATCGCACCGGAGAAGTAAAACAAAATTAAATTCAATTATCAAAATGAGCAAAGTAAAATGTAAACGCGCAATTAGAAGAGTTGCAAACAGATCAAAAGTAATTGAACTTATTGAAGTTGGATTACCATTTGCCAGTAAAAAATCAATTACAAAAGGAGCGAATCCTTCTCAAGATGATAAAGACATGGTAAAATTACTGAAATCGGAAGGAAAATCCGTTACAGAAGCATGGAAGATAGTTCGTACGTCGAACTACAAAATCAAAAAAGAGTTGAAAAAGAAAGCGGCCTAAAACGCATTTTAAAGCCCGCTAGAGCATTTAATCTAGCAACTGGACCGATAATTCAACTGAATAGAATCGTGCCCTTCTATGGCGCTTGTTGGGGGTTTGAGTCCCTCTCGGTTCACTAAATTAATTTAATATGAAAATATCATTCGATTTTGATGGTACACTTTCAAGGAGAGACGTACAAGAGTATGCAAAAGAACTTATATTGTTAGGAATGGAAATATATGTAGTTACAAGCAGATATCAATATTTAAATAGAGAAGATGGATTGTCAGTAGATAATTCAGATCTATGGGAAATAGTAAATGAACTCGGTATCAAACCTAAAAACCTGGTATTTACAGAAATGAAATGGAAATCAGAATTCTTTAAAGATAATAATGAATTTGCATTTCATTTAGATGATTATTATTCAGAATTAATAAGAATACAAAAAGCATCAAAAGTTCCAGCTATTTCTGTAAATGGAAATTGGAAGAAAAAATGCAATAAGGCAATTAAAAATTATAAATCAAAACCAAATAAAGTAATTAATTATGAGGAAAAGATTAAAAACGGCTTTCACATTTATGTGGATAAAAGAAAGGTCGTTTCAGAATAGCCGTATACTGAAATAGAAGGGAGTATAGTAAGAAATTAACTACATTCCTACAAGATAAAACAAAAGTGTCACCTGCAGGCGAAGTTGTTACGGAGTCGGGGTCCCCTAAAAGACATAGATTAATCACTCGGGGTTGTGATTTTTCATTAAACTTAAAATTATGAACACAAAAGAGGCAATAGAACTTGCTAAGGTGGGTTCAGAAAAAGCATTTACATACCTATATAATACGTATCATAAAGTAATTTATAGTAATATTTATTATATAGTAAAAAACAAAGATGTAGCTGATGATTTATTATCAGAGACATTTTTAAAAGCGTTCAAGAATATAGATAAATTCACAAAAGATATTTCATTTGAAATGTGGTTAAAAACCATAGCTAATAATCATAGTATTGACTTTATTCGTAGTATAAATAAAGAACAAAACAATGTTTATGTAGATGATGATTTACTAAAAGAATTTATCTATACAGATAATAGCAATCCTGAAAAGGAATTGATCAAGAAAGAAGAATATGGTAGGTTTGAACGAGGATTAGTAAGCCTTAGCAAGAAACAAGAAGAGGTATTAAGATGTAGATATAATGACAATATGTCCTATAAGGAAATAGCTGAAAAATTAAATCTAAGTATTGGTACAATTAAACATTATATTCATCGTTACAAAAATAAATTAATTACAAATATTAACAACCAGTAAAACAAAACAAAATGAAAACAAGACATCAAATCTTAGTTATTGGAGCGAAATTCGTTTCTTTGACTCTTTTTGCAGCTTTATTGGGGGTAGGATCTGGAAATTTTGTAAGAAATAATCAGAAATTATTAGCTGAAGCACCAACTGTAGTTGTAGTACAGAATGAAACAGCTAAAGATCTTTCTTACATACAATTAAAAGATTCAAAATGTGTTTTGTCAAGCATCAAAACGTATACACAAAAAGAAGTAGTCATTTCTACTTTTGTAACTCCACGAGAGATTGTGATGAATGCGATAGAAGCCAGACGGCAAGACCAACGGAAAATTTCGTTGAACAACATTTATACTCCCAGAGTAACAAACACTTATTTCCCATACAAAGCAAGGGGCGACTCAATACATGTAAATACGAGTTAACTGACATAGAAGCAGTGAAACCCAGAGTACAAAAAAGAGTTAAATTATTTTCAAACAATTATCAAAATTAAAAAAGGAGGTAAATAAAATGGATACGGAAAAAGCAGGACGGGGAGACCGGCCTGGAATTCAAAACCTACGCATGGATGTGAAAGACATGCTAAACTATCGTAAGGTTTTAGAGAGTAAAAGAACTGAAGCATTTGATCGTGGAGATACTGAAAAGTATACAAGATTGAGTAAACAATGCGACGTCATGGATATGGTATTCGATACCATTTATATCGCGACCATTGAAGACCAATTGCCTACGTTTAAGGCTTTATTAGGAAGCGATTTCGATATTAGCTCTTTAAAATTAGCGCTACCTGAATATAAGTCTGCAGAAATTGTGGATGACACACAGGTAAAAATAGAGTTTGTTGAAGAAAAACCAGTAGCAGAAGAGGTTAAGACAGGAAAGCCAAAAGCAAAAGCTAAGGAAATCCCTGAACCACAGAACTATATGGATCAGATCGAACGACTTATGTCAAAAAATATTGCAGATAATATTTTACCTGCAATTAAATTGTATTTAGAAAATACTGGAAAGGAATTACTACCAAGTGATGCCTATAAAGAAATCAAAGAACTACTACCGAATTGTCGTATACCACGCGTATATGATGCTTCATTAGCCTATGATTTCTTACACAATGGTCCATTGTCAGTATTTTGGTTCGTAAAGAAGCATATGCCAGAATTATCTGAAACCGAAGTTGGAAGATTGGTTGAAATGGCTGTTTTAAATACAATCGTAAATGAGGAAACTCCATTTACAAAAGCAAAAGAATTAGAAGATTTCTTAAAATCTGGCTTTAGTCGGAAGCAAATTAAACTCTGGAAAGAAGATCCCAAAAAGGATGAAGTGGTTAAACTTTATGTGCAGAAAGTCTCTGCAGAGACCCTTAGTACTTTGAAGATGTCTCAAGAAGAGTTTATTGATAAGCAAATCGGAAGAATTATTGCTGCAATGAGTCCAAGTCTACGGGCCGGGATAGAAAAGAAAAATGGACGTAAGCCATATGTCGAAAATGGCTATCCTTGTTAAATTAGGATTTCGACAGTGTAATCAATACATAAAAATAATCAAAATGAAATCATGGATTCTTGGAATTCTATGGTTTTTAACAGTTTCAATATCAGCATATGCATACAGTGTTAATAACACTAATGTAGTTAAAGAAAATAATTTTGTAGCAGAAAATTCTACCAAAATTGAAGTTCCAAGAATTAAATTCTATAGCGATGATGGTTTTGCAAACTGTTTAGACCGGAATAGCCAACAGCAAATAAAACAGATAGTAAATCTGCCGGAAATATGTGTAAAACTACATATACGGAAAAGTAAAACTTTACTTAATAAAGATAAAAGTGTAGAATCAGTAGATAGAAATGAATTCGAAGAGCTAGAGACTCTTGATGTTCCGACAGTATATCTACAAATAGATCCTATACAAATATCAAATACAGATTTAAATAATTATCTAAATACATAAATCATGACTCCTCAAATTCAGGTAATTCGCATGAAGAGTGCGAGATTAAAAAGGCTTTATGAAGCTAGAATAAAAGCGGCAGAACTCCGATATGTACAATTGTATGGAGATGAATTTCTAACAGATCCGCTAAAAGAGTTAATAAGTCGTCTTGATTCAAAAATCAAGGTGATAGAGACTGAAATACAAGGAGAAATAAAGACAATCACTGGCTATAATGATAACATACATGTAAAAGTTCACTACATAAGCCAGGCAGAAATTAAAGCCGGTATATTAAATCTATCATTGGCTGACGATGGTAAAGATTTTCTAGACCTAAACACAGGCGAAATTGTGTTATATCAATTGATCAGTTAAAATCTGGCACCGCAGATATGCGGTTTCAATATATATTCGAATCGAGTTATTATCGAATTAAAATAAGCAGTTAGATAACAAAAATGAGATTACCATACTATTTTAGTAGAGATATGTAATTAAAATGCGGCGGGGGGCTGTCGCTATATAAAACGTCCAAAAATAATATGAAGGTTTACGTAGTTTCCCCACCTTTAAACAACGCGATAAAGGAAACAGTGTACGCAATAGCATAGTCATATTGCCCGCAGGTTTAAGCTTCTTAGCGAATCAAGAAGTAGGTGTCTAGGTTTTGAAACCGGCCCAGGCGAAAGCCGATTAAATACGAATTATTAGTACAGTAATAATTAACGGCAATCACGAATCCAAATATTAACTTTGATTGTGAATGAGTATGCTTCTCTAAAAGCAAGTCGCTAGTGGTGGCGAAGAACATGAACCACAAACAATTCTTTAGAGTACCTTAGAAAAGTACGCGGCCTTTAATAAAGTAAGACCAAAAGAATAGTAATTAGCAAGAGATGTGAGCCGCAACTCACATAAGCAGCACATATTACAATAAATCAGCCTTCAAGTTATGGTTAGTTCATAAATTTCCTATAGGAATAAGGAAGATAATATAGATTAAGATCGTTCATGTTGGATTCGATCACAAAAGAAAAACATGAGCAGGGAGCTTTGCAGAAGCGAACCGGCTATATAACCAACAGAACTGCAAAAACCCGCGAATCAGGGAATATGATATGCGTGAGCAGAAGCAAATATAGGCTCTTTAATATATTTCAGCCCGACAGAAATATAGATCGTCCTTAAGTGGGACTATACACTTTATTAGTCTATAAATACTACTTATGGACAGCATTTTTAGTAGGTATCTCCCTATCTCGGAGAATATTGAATAGCGAAAAACATTATGTCTGGTAGCAATGCAAGTAGAAAACATAGAACTACTATAAAAGCTTATGTCTACATTTCAAAGGATGACACGATCCAGAAGAAATGAAATACGTCCTGAAGTTTAGAATCCTTGGAAATACACGATAAAAACCAAGAAGAACACATGAAAGCAAGCCGGTCCAAACGGTACACAAACTATTAGTATTCCAATAGGAATAAGGGTAGCCCTTGCCTGATGTTAATAAAAGTAGTCACTAAATAGGGATTAAATGCAAAGTTAAGAAGTTCTTTAAAAACTTCATGTGCACAATATTCAAGGATTGTCTTAGGAATTTTAGAACACCAATAATTAAAAAAGTTAGGAGCTAATACAAGATTCGCACACAATGGTTTTTATTATATTTTTTCAACAAAAAGTATAAATTAATAAATAACATTTTTATATATTGCAGACAATTGTAGATAAATAAGACTATGAATCTTATTTAAAAAAGTATATTAAAAATGATAAATTTTGGAGACTCCCATGTTTATAAATCAATTTATTAATATAACATATTAAGAGCGATTTAAACCACTTTTATGCAGTTATAGTAACATATATCAGTAAGACGTATAAACTGTCTTAAATCGCATGCAAATGGCCTTATTTGGCCTAAATACAGTTTGAATAGCTCTGTCCACATTGAAGAATGCCTATTTCCAAAGCATAGATAAATGTATAGGTTAACTTGAGTAGGTGAAGATCCTACATACTATAGTAAATAGTATAACTAATTATTTTTATGAAATATAAAAATCAAATAAACACGATTTATGTAAGAACTCGGTAGAGAAAGCTTATATATTAATACAAGAATTACGTATCGTACTATAAAGTTGACATTGCGGCTCAGATAGATAACCGAAAGGGTTCAAAACAGGCTGAGAGTTAAGGACGTAATTTATATTTTATATTTTCAGAAACTATCCAATCAAATTCTTTAAATGTAGTTGGCAGTTATGGAAGCCCATGCGAGTGACAACAGATTTTAGCAATATTATCAAAGAGGGTGCATCATTCCAACAAATTGGATTTTCCAATACACAAACAAATTAATTATCAAAATAAGTAAATAATCAATATTAAAAAAGGAGGTCAAAATGAATACAAAGAACACAGCAGCGCGGAAATTATTTATTGGCGCAGATATTTTCACGTTGAAACAAGTAGATGTAGATGACAATCATGTCCGGAAAGACAAAGAAAATCGTATCGAAGTAAAAGCGACCCTAGTTACACCAAAAGTAATTCATGTAAATGAAGTAAAAGGTGTAAAAGGTATGGGTGGACAAGATATCATTATTGTTAATGGTGGAGAAAACAAAATCTCTATCCCAGCGAATTATCAATTCGTTGAAGATGCAAAAAACTTCGACATTGAGAAAAGCAATGAATCTCGCCCGCAATTTTTCGCAGACCATAAATCAGCCGTAGAAATTGCAAATGCCCATAATACAGGCGAATTAATTCGCTTGCAAATTATCAAAGAAGATTTGGAAAGCCAAATCAAGGCATTGAAAGATGTCATTAATGCAAATGTAGCCCAATCCGGTCTATATAGCAACGAAGACTAATCATTTTAATTCATAATCAATTATGAATAAGGTTAGTTTAAATGAATATGATAAGCACAGACTATCTGAGTTAATCATATTCTTACTGGACCCCTCTGGAAAATTTGCAATAAATTCGAAAGGGGAAGTTTATTTCGGTAGAGTAAATTATTTAACGCTAATTTTTAGCCGAGGAAGTGATGATCATCATGATTTCTACGAAATAATTAAAATGCTGATTAATAAAATCATTGAAATAAAAGGGGAGAGCCCTTTTGTTAGGCAATTATGTGACAGCGCTATTGAGTCGTTTCTTGAAACGAATGATAGAGCTACCGTAATAAAATCAATCTATACTGCATATACTTTAACAGAGGAACCGCAACAGGGAAGTCAAGAACAAGAGATGCATTTTCCAGAAATAAAGATTGAGACGCAGGAGCAAAGATTACCGCTATTTGGTAGTCATACTATCTTTGAACAACAAAATAGAACACCAGACTTAGCCCGTGATTTCGCAGCATTATTAAATCAGGCAAGAGTGGTTTTCATTAAAGAATAATGCATTAAAAATAATATAATAGCCACAGGTAACACTTTAAAATCAAGATTTATGTTTATGGGAGTAACATCATAAAAGTAAATATAAAGAATGAATAGCTATACAAAATATATTACAATAATGTAGCAATAACATATGCATTTGGTTAGTTTTCTTAACCGAAATCAATACACCAAATGCATATGCAAATTGGACTAAGGTAGGGATATTCTTAGCCCAACACAGGAAGACTTATATACTTTTAGATTAAGTAGTATTAATCAATAAAAATATATAATCAATATGAAAAACAATAAAAAAACATTGACTCCAGAGGAGTTAATAACAGAACGTGTAGCATGCATTTTAGATATTAAACAATTATGGACTATTATTATCAATAATAATATTATTCCAAATGGCATGCAACAAAAATTTAATTTAAATGCTGTTTACGAGCAAATTAAAAAAGCTGAAATTAAATTAGTAGAAATTAAAACAGCGATTCAACTTGCTAATTTAGGATTTACTAATCTTACTGAGATTCCTGCAAACAATATTCAATCCTCTATTTATCTTCTTCAACAATTGAAAGAGCGAGTAGTAAAATTGAATGCCATTTCTACTAAAAAAGAAGATGGAGAATCTGTAGTTCTTACTCGAAAATTCATTAGTAAAGAAATTGAACTATTGAATAATGAAATCAGTAAAATTGAAGAAAAATTAATCGTCTTCAATTCGAAAGTAAACTTTGAAATAGCAGCATAAAAAAACAACAAAGAAGTAACGGTGAATATGCCTTCAGAAAGCATAGGTGAGTTCAATCCTCATAACTTTAACAAAAAGAGAGACAACCATGAAAACGGAACAACTCAAAAAAATTGAAAAATTATTAAAGGATCAAAAGTCTGGTTTTTATAAGTTTATCAAAAAAAATAAAGGACTAAAGCACCTTATGAGGGACTATATAAAAGGAGATTTAGAGTATTTATATGATTTTTATATCTCTAAAAAAGACCCAGAATGGAATAGAAGAATGGCTACTAGTATGACCACATTCGATATGGATTGGAACCCATTAGTAGACAAAAAACTTTTAAATAGATTGAATAATGAGACCAATAATAAATAGTATTAAAAATTATATCAGCAGAAAATGTGCTAGTATAAAATACCAATTAGACTTCCTAAAAGTTTTAAATTCGCCATTAAAAGGATTAAGACTTAGATGGTATTTTGGAAAGATTCAAGTTGGTACGCCGTATTTTCTACCAAGAAAGTGGGTAAAAATGACTAAGGTCGATTGCGAGGAATCTTTGAATAGAGATATAAAAGGATGTTTACCGCAATATACTCAAAATAGAACCTGGGAATATTATAAAAACCATAAAAAACCAGTGCCTATTAAATATTTTGGATTTCATTTCACAACACTTGGTTGGAAAACTAAATGGGACAATTACAGATTTGAATGGAACCCAATATTATCAATAGTAATTTTTGGAAAACAATTAGCTATTTGGATTAAACCGAATATAGATCCAAAATGCATGGATGGTATTTACTGGGAAGTCTGGTTAAATTATGAATATAAAACCAATAAACTATTAAGTAAAAAGAATAGATTATTGCAATTAAAAAAGATGTATTCATGCACATGGGGAAGCAACAAAGATGGATATATAGATTATTATCCTTACATATTAAAAAAGAAATACAATGAGACCAATTGAAAGAATAGATAACTTTATAAGAAAAGTTGATTGGGAGAAACTTTGTGAAAAGTGGGATATAGATCCAAAAAGAAATTTCTTAAACAAGAAATATTTATCTTATTGGAAAAGCCACCCAGATCAACGAATAGGCCAGGTTTTAATTAACTTAGGACTAATTGACGATTCAATGGAAAGATGGTGTATAGAAGAACATGATTTATTAATCGAACAGGGAATACAACCTGAAGATTGTATCTACTGGACTTCGATATATGATAAAGATGGCAATGTGTTAGATGAACCTTCAACTAGATTAATCAATACATTATCAAAAGATCATGTAAAAAATATATTAGATTTCATGGAAAAACATAATGGAAGAATATCAGCGAATACAGCTCTTGCATTTCAAAATGTTTTAAATAAAGAAGAGATAACTTTTGATGAAAATTCAGAAGTACCAGAATATCTGCCAATGGCAGCGTAATACAAATCATATCAAAATATATCAGAACTAATTTTTAACTTTAAAGTAAAAATAAAATGCTGATAGAAATAGATTTGGAAGAGGCGAGACGTCTCAAAATCAACATGAATCAGTTCGTATTAATAAGTTTATTAATGTCAAATAGCGATATCAAATCGCTGCTGGATGTTATCCCCATCAGCGAAGATGACGTAAATAAACTTATATCAAAAGATATATTAACAAAAGAATCAGTTTTTGATTCGAAAGATTTTTCAAAATTAATCATAAATGACGACTTTAAAAATAAAGTAAAAGTCAAGGATTTCTTTACTGAATTCTTTGATGCTTACCCAGCTTCAGTAACACGTACTGATGGACTTAAAGACTATTTACGGGGAGATATATCTCGTTGTAGAAAGTATTATACTAAGGAAGTTGGAAATATTCGAAGCAAACATGACCACATGATGGAGTGTTTAAAATTCGAAGTAGAAGCAAGAAAAAGAGCAGGATCATTAGGATACATGAAAAGAATGTCCAAATGGCTACTTTCAGAAGAATGGCTTCTTTATGATGAATTTATGAAAGATAAGAAGATACAAAAACAAGCAGGAACAATATATGGAACAGATATCGAGTAAGAAAGTACTTGGATATAGGCACATATCAACTGCTACAAATGAAATTGTTAATTATATTCAAGATAGACGTAAAAAACGAGTAAAATCACTTGCTACACGATGGCCTAAGTTTAATAGACTAGCCATGGGTGGTATAGAGCCAAATGTTATATATACTATAGCAGGAGTCTCTGGAAGTGGTAAATCTTCGTTTGTTAATACATTAGAGACTGATTTAATAGATCTAAATCCAGATGAAGACATTGTCATACTTAGTTTCAGTTTTGAAATGCTAAGCTCAAGACAGGTCGGAAGAAAACTATCATATAAGCTAAAAAAGACTACTTCTGAATTATACAGTGCCTCCGAAAAGGGACTTGTTACAGAAGAAGAATATGCAGATGTAGAAAAGGAGGCGAAATCCATAATGAACTATCCAGTTTATTATGTCGATACTCCTGGGAACGTGCAAGAAATAGCAAATACAATAAAATTCTTTCAAGATACATTTGCAAAAAACAAATGGCTTGTAGTTATCATAGATCATACCTTATTGATTAAGGGAAGTGGAACTGGTAATGAAAGAGAAATCATAGTGGATTTAGAAAAAGAACTAATAGGAGCAAAGAAAGTTGGTAAAACTTCTATTATACAAATATCACAAATGAATAGAAATATTGAATCTCCCGAGAGACTGAATAATAATTCATTGCATTATCCTCAGCGCAGCGATTTGTCATCAAGCGATGCAGTATTTCAAGGATCTGACTATGTAATAGTAATACATAGACCAGAAGTTCTTGGTTTGCTATCTTATGGATATAATAATCTTCCTGTAAAGGATTGCATATACCTTCATTTTCTAAATAAATGGAACTTTGCTGCGTAATCAGCATCGAAAATTTGGTGAATTGCTGGAAAATCCTGAAGAGGACAATCAGCAGCCAAGACTTATTTTAAATGGATAAGTAAGGTTCAACGACTAGATATTGAAACTGTTAAATACAGAATATATATATATCCACGAGCGCCAAACACCCTACATGGGTGATGATATAGTCTGAACTGCAAATATAACAAAAGAAATTGCAGATATATAGGATAAAGAGCCTATATGATAACAAATTTGAAAAAATAGAGAAGGCGATATAAAGATCCTCAAGTTTATAAATGATTTAAAATATAATAATCTAAAAGAACCAGAAGAAGAGGATGAAAAGACAATAGGCCAACAATCATTAGAATTTGAAAAAAAATAAAATTATGGATAACAAAAATAAATTTGCAGTTAAACTGCCATCATTTCTTAACGACATTAATTTATTGTATAAAACTAGTTTAGTAGATACAATTATTGATAAGTATCCACATTTAACTATGGCCGGTATTGATACCCCATACGAAACATCACGTGGAAATAAGATTAATGGTGTTGAAAATGCAAAACCAAACGATTATATTACCTTTGGAACCTCTCGTACACATGATGTGAATTGGATGAGCAAAGGAGAAGAAGATACATTTAATTATTTGAATCGTACTGGAGTTCCTGTATATGATCTGCAAAAAGATTATAGTAAGGTAATGTACAATTTGGATAAATTTGCGACCGCAAACAAACCAAAAGAAACTTGTAATTGTGATTATTGCAATTATAATAAAGTACAGAAATTTGATGCTTTTACAAAGGTTGGATATACTATTATTCCAACACCAAAAGTGACTCCAACATATTGCTATGGATATTTTAATCCATATTATACAGTAAGAGTGACTACAATTAGCATTAAATTTTAATAAAACCAAAGACGATCAAATATCAAATAATAACATATAATATCAAACTTTATCCAATCATGTTCGTTTTTATGTAAAAATAAAAATAGTTATGATAACATTACCGATTATTAAAAGCTCGCCAAAAGCTTCTAATCCTCGATTCTTAGTTTATTTCGGTAAACCTAAATCTGGAAAGACAACTCTAGCATCTACTTTAGAAAATAATTTAATTATTGATTTAGAAGATGGTACTGATTTCTTATCAGCATTAGTATTAAAAGCAACAAATATAACAGAATTATCTGAAATAGCAGCAGCTATAAAACAAGCAAATACACAGGCAGGAAAATTCGTTTATAACTATATAACTATAGATAATGGAACGAAATTAGAAGAAATGTCTATGTCTCTAGCATTAAAATTATACAGAGAAACTCCACAGGGGAAGAACTATACTGAAGATGTTAGAAAATTGCCAAACGGTAAAGACCAGCGCCGTTGTAAAACCAACCTAATTGCGGGAATACTCAATGTTTATATGTACTACTAATTAATAGTGATATATAATTAGGACCTATTGTAATGGATAGGGTATAGTAAAAACTATATAAATAAGAGGGAATCCGCAGCGAAGTCACTTACGTAAATATATTACAACAAGACAAACAAAATCTTGATAGATACGTTTACATAAGTGATATGCTCATCGACTATCGAAACCACGCAGTAGCGGAAGGGAGTAGAGTAGAGTGTATCTAGTAAATACATTCGAAACGGTTGGATTATGAAATTTGAAAAAAGTAA